>OGES01000005.1_pt1 | contig 252075 bp, 209 predicted proteins | sample 1570711 | NCBI WGS metagenome assembly OGES01 (sample SAMEA2582133, study PRJEB24529) | metagenome | biome: Human gut stool | place: China | collected 2011 | reverse complement strand
ATATTAAACGAAATAGAAACGGCAGGATATTTATCACCCGAAGCTGTATTTGTAGACGGAACGCATATTAAAGCAAACGCCAATTTAAAGAAAGCGGTCAAAAAGGCGGTACCGCAGGCGGCAAAGACCTACGAAAAGCAGTTGATGGAAGAGATTAACGAAGAGCGAAATGACCACGGCAAGAAGCCTTTTGACGAATCTAAACCGCCCGAGGAAAAGGAAATTTCGGAATCTACAACCGACCCTGAAAGCGGAGTATTTCACAAGGGCGAGCATAAAAAGTGTTTTGCTTATACAGCTCAGACATGCTGTGATAAAAACGGATATGTAATGGATGTGACGGTAAACCCCGGGAATGTACACGACAGCGTAGCATTTGACGGATTATATGACAGACTTGTAGAGAGAAACACCGAGATAAAGGCAATAGTAGCCGATGCGGGCTACAAAACACCGTGGATAAGCAAGAGGATACTTGATGACGGCAGAATACCCGTATTACCTTACAAAAGACCGATGAGTAAGAAAGGCTTTTTCCCGCCTTATGAATATGTTTACGATGAATATTTTAACTGTGTTATATGTCCCGAAAACCAAGTGCTGAGTTATGCAACAACCAACCGAGAAGGATACCGAGAGTTTAAGAGTAAAGGCTATATTTGTGAAAACTGTCCGTCAAGACATTTATGCACCGAAAACCAGAAATTTGAAAAAACCGTTACCAAGCATATATGGTCGGATTACCTTGAAATGGTAGAAGACATCAGGCATACACCCGAGTACAAGGCTTTGTACGAACGACGAAAAGAGACAATTGAACGGGTATTCGCAGACGCGAAAGAAAAATACGCTATGCGATATACCCCATACCGAGGCTTATCCCAAGTTACTAATTGGGTTAGGCTTAAATTTGCTACCATGAATTTAAAAAAGTATGCACTGCATAGGTGGAAAAGGTCTCACCAATACAGTGCTTTAATTAATTTATATACATTTTTTGCCAAAACAAAACTCATAACCCTAAATCTCGCTTGGAATTTAGGGTTATTCGACAGACTGAAAGGACGGGAAATGTCCCGTCCTTTGACGCTTTACGGAGGAAAAACGATGACCCCAACCGAAGCAATCGAATATATTCATTCGCGTCTGACCTTTGGCATACACCCGGGTATGGAGCGCATTGAGGCGCTCTGCGCCGCCGTAGGCAATCCGCAGGACAAACTGCGCTTTATCCATGTTGCCGGGACTAACGGCAAGGGCTCGACGAGCACCATGACAGCCTGTATGCTCTCCGCCGCCGGATACAAAACAGGGCTGTTCACTTCGCCCTATGTCATCGATTTTCGCGAGCGGCTGCAAATTGACGGCGAAATGATTCCTCCCGATGAGCTCGCAGCTGTTGTTGAGCGCGTTAAATCGGCGTGCGACAAGCTCGATAAACGCGGAATTGTCGCAACCGAGTTTGAGACTCTGACCGCCGCCGCGTTCCTTTGGTATAAAGAGCGAAAATGCGATGTCGTCGTGCTCGAGGTCGGGCTCGGCGGGCTGCTCGATTCAACAAATATTATAAAAACTCCGCTCGTCTCCGTTATAACCTCGATTTCAACGGATCACACTGCGATTCTCGGCGATACGCTCTCTGAGATAGCCGCGCAGAAGTGCGGAATAATCAAGCCGGGCGGCGTTACGGTCATGTATCCCGAGCAGTCCCCGGAGGCGCTGAGCGTCATAACCGAGACAGCTGAGCGCGAGCACAATAGGCTTGTCGTGCCGGATGTCGGTGCCTGCCGCGTTGTCGATGAGACGGTGTGCGGCACGGATGTTATCTTCGACTCGCTGAAGCTGCACATACCGTTTGCGGGCGACCACATGATAAAAAATGCGCTGACGGCCGTCACCGCCGTGCGCGAATGCGGTTTGAGCGTCGGTGACGGAGCGATTGAGCGCGGACTGTCGAACGCTGTCATGCCCGCGCGAATGGAGCTTATCGGCGACAGAATCATTCTTGACGGCGGTCACAATGAGGGCTGCGCCTCGGCGCTCAAGGCCTTTTTGGAGCGCTTTACGCAGGGCAGGCGCGTCGCCGTGTGTGCGCTCATGGGTGACAAGGACTGCGACACCTATCTGCGTCTGACCGCGCCGCTGTTTGAAAAAATGTATCTGGCGGCTCCCGACAACCCCCGCAGCATGGCTCCCGAGCCTCTGAGCAGGCTCGCAAGCAACTATTGCGCCGACTGCACACCTGTTGGAAGCCCGATAAAAGCGTGCCGCGCGGCAATCGACGATATAAGGCAAAACGGCGGCACGCTCGTTGTCTGCGGCTCGTTCTACCTGGCGGGTGAGGTGCGCGAATATCTCTTGGAAAATAAAAATATTTAATCCGCCGCAATTCGGCAGGATTTTCAAACGGGATGGATTATTATCTTTGTTGGTAATAGTCCGTCCCGCTTTTTATTTCGGACAAGCTAAAGAGTCGGCTTCCCCGCGGCTGAGCAATATATGCGATTTTTCTTTCACCGCGCATAATTTTTGTTATTCGGTACAAGCTGTTAATTGACAGATATCACCCCAAAGGAGGAAAAAACATGGGTGTTGAAATAATTTCCAATCCGCTGAGTGTCAGTGCGCTGCTCTCGGGCGAGATCGACCACCACACCGCCGCCGCAATGCGTGCGGATATCGATGCTGCCGCCGTGGCTCAGCAGCCGAAAATCCTGCGCCTCGACTTTGAGAATGTAACCTTTATGGACAGCTCCGCCGTCGGACTTGTCATGGGTCGTTACAGGCTTTTGCAGGGCTGGCAGGGGAGACTCGAGGTCACGAATCTCAGCAAGCGCGATTACAAAATGATGCGCCTTGCGGGTATGCAGGCGCTGTGCACTCTGTCGCAGAAAAGAAACAAGGAGGATAAACATGAGTAGGAGAAAGCCTGTCAATCAGATGAGCCTGAAATTGGAGAGCCGCTCCGTCAACGAGAGCTTCGCGCGCGTCGCAGTCTCGGCGTTTGCGGCTCAGCAGGACCCGACGGTTGAAGAAATATCGGATATCAAAACCGCCGTCAGCGAGGCGGTGACAAACTGCATCGTCCACGCCTATCCCGAGAGCGTGGGGGATATATACATATGGGTAGGGCTGTTTGACGACGGACTCGTGCGCATCAGAATAAGAGATCGCGGGTGCGGTATAGCCGATGTGCGCCAGGCGATGGAGCCGCTGTTTACAACATTAGGCGGCGAGCGTGCGGGATTGGGCTTCGCCGTCATGGAGAGCTTTATGGACAAGGTGCGCGTGCGCTCCGCACCGAACAGGGGCACGAGCGTTACCATGGACAAGCTTATAAAAGGACGCGGCGATGGACAGAGCTGAACGCAATGAACTCGTTGAAAAGAATATCGGTCTCGTCCACGCCTGCGCCAACAAATTCCGAGGCAAGGGCGCGGAGTACGACGACCTTTTTCAGGCGGGCTGCGTCGGGCTTATAAAGGCCGCCGAAAATTTTGACCCTGAGCGCGGCTTTTCGTTTTCGACCTATGCCGTGCCGGTCATTCTCGGCGAGATAAAGCGCATTTTCCGCGACGGCGGCAGCGTAAAGGTCGGGCGTGCGCTCAAGGAAAAGGCGCGCGCCGCCATGCGCGAAAAGGAGGCGCTGACTGCCGAGCTCGGCTGCGAGCCTACAGTAGGCCAGCTGGCGCAGCGCCTCGGCAGCGACGTTGCTCAGACGGCGCAGCTGCTAAACGCCGCCATGCCCGCCGTGTCCCTGACCGCCTGCACCGATGACGGAGAGGGGCAGATAGACCTGCCCGTTGAGTCGCCCGAAAACGCCGCGTCCGAGCTCATAGCCCTGCGCGAAGTGATAGCCATGCTCCCCGACCGCGACCGCGAGATGATAAGCCTGCGCTACTATCGCGGCATGACCCAGAGCCGAACCGCCGAGCTGCTCGGAATGTCTCAGGTGCAGGTGTCGCGGCGCGAAAAAGCCGTGCTCGCGCTCCTGCGGCGCAACCTGTCCGCCTGATTTTCTTGACAATTTTCTCCGATGTGATAAACTTAGTTAGACTGATTTTCGGAGGGATAAAAAATGAAAAATACGATTCCGAACGGCGTCTATCCGACGATGATAACGCCGTTTACAAAGGACAATAAAATAGACTATGCGGCAGTTGAAGCGCTCATAAACTGGTATGCGGAGAAGAAGGTTGACGGAATTTTCGCCATCTGCCAGTCGAGCGAGATTTTCTTCCTCTCGTTCGAGGAGCGGCTCGAGCTGCTGCATTTTGTCATGCGGCATACGCCGAAAAATATCTCGGTCGTCGCCTCGGGTCATGTCGCGGACGACCTCGATACGCAGATAGAGCAGGCGAAAGCCTTTATTCAGGAGGGCATCGACGCCTATGTGTTCATCTCGAACAGATTCGCGGCTGAAGATGAGGACGACAGCGTGTTCCTCAAAAATATCGACAGGGCGGTCGAAGCGGTAGGCGACATCAATTTCGGCATCTACGAGTGTCCCTATCCCTATAAGCGCGTTATGACTCCCGCCGTGCTCAAAAAGCTCGCCGAGTCCGGCAGATTCACCTTCCTCAAGGACACCTGCTGCGACCCCGGCATGATAAACGAAAAGCTCAGAGCCGTTGACGGTATGGGACTCAAGATATTCAACGCCAACTCCGCGAGTCTGCTCGAAACGCTGAAAATGGGTTGCGCCGGTTTCTCCGGAGTTATGGCGAATTTCCACCCTGAGATTTATTCGTGGCTCTGCAAAAACTTTGAAAAAGAGCCGGAAAAGGCAAAAAAGGTTCAGACTTTTCTCGGCTTTGCGTCTCTTGCCGAGTGCCAGGTTTATCCCGTCAACGCGAAGTATTATCTGTCCCTCGAGGGCGTGCCGATGGGCTGTGACTGCCGCTCAAAGGACGCCCCCGCGTTCACTCTCAGCCGCCGCATGGAGATAGAACAGATGCGCGAGCTGACGGAACAGTTCAAGAGAGACATGGGTATAGAGTGATGCCGGAGCTTGGATTTCAATATGAGCTTTCGCGCTCCGACCGCAGGACGCTGAGCATAAAAATTTCGCGCGACGCAAAGGTGCTGGTTCACGCCCCGCGCCGCATGAGTCTTAAACATATCGAGGATTTCCTTTTTGAAAAGCGCGGATGGGTGCTCGAAAATCTCGCGAAAGCGCAGGAGCGCAAGGCGACCTCCGACTCGTTCGTTCCGGGAGGGGAGACGGGACTGCTCCTTTTCGGGCGCGAATATCCGTTGACGGTTGTCAAAAGCAGGCGAGCGGGCTTTGACGGCGGCAGCTTCTTTGTCCCCGACGGACTTTCTCCAGATGAGACGGCGGCCGCGCTCAAGGAGGTCTATCGCTCGATAGCGAAAGATTACCTCGTCAAAAGAACATATGAGCTCGCGGACAGCTTCGGCGAAACCGTCACCTCGGTCAAGATAAATTCCGCGAGAACCCGCTGGGGGTCATGTACTTCGAAGCGGAATATAAACCTCTCGCTTTTTCTCATTATGGCGCCCGAGGGCGCTGTCGATTACTGCATAATCCACGAGCTTTCGCATCTTAAGCACATGGATCATTCGGCGGCGTTTTGGCGGCTTGTCGCCTCGCGTTGTCCGGATTACAAAGAACGCAGGGAGGAGCTAAAAGCTCTGAACTCACGACTTGTGCGCGAAAAATGGTAAAAAACCGACCGAATTCGGGGCTGAAAAATCGCCCCGTTTTTGTTTTTTTAAAACGATTGACAAAGGATATAAATTCCATATATAATTAGCTTGTTAACGGCGCGTTCGGAGAATAACCGCCGGCAATTATAATCACAAAAAGGGATGATTATGTGGCAAAAATAATTTCATTTATCGTATCCGTAATTATGTTCTGCTTCCCTGCGCTCAACATTCCGCACGTTGAGGTTGACGACTCGAAGTTCAACACCGAGTATGCCAACGTTTTCGTTCACGGTCTTGCGGGCTGGGGCAGCTACGAGTGGTATGATGATTTTATGCCCTATTGGGGTATGTTCGGCGGCGATCTGATGCAGTATCTCAACGCGCGCGGCTTTGAGTGCTATTCCGCGTCGGTCGACCCCACGGGAAGCGCGTGGGACAGAGCCTGCGAGCTCTATGCCCAGCTCACCGGCACCGTTACCGACTACGGCGAGGAGCATTCCAAGCGCTGCCGCCACGCCAGATACGGCGAGGATTTCTCATCCGATCCGCTTATTGACGAGTGGAGCGCCGAGGAAAAGATAAATCTTCTCGGTCACTCGTTCGGCGGCGTAACGGTCAGACTTCTGGCGGAGCTTATGGCAAACGGCAGCGAGGCCGAGCGCAAGGCATCGGGCGACGATGTCTCCGACCTGTTCACGGGCGGAAAGGGCGATTGGATATATTCCGTAACCGCGCTCGCCGCTCCGCATAACGGCACGACCGCCTATCTCATCCGCGAGGAGATACTCAAGGATATCAACGCCACCGCCGAGGAGCGTGCGGTTATTGCCATGCTCACCGTTGCCACAGCGCCGCATCTCGACAGAGCTCTTTCCGACAGTGCGGAGTACGATATGGATATCGACCACGCCATGGCGATGAACAAGAATATCTCGACGCTCGAGAATGTCTATTATTTCTCCTATCCGTGCAGCGTCACAAAGCAGAACGCAGACGGAACTCACAGCCCGGTTGACGGCAATATCAACAGGCTCTTCAGAGCGTGCTCGATAAGAATGGGCAAGTTCACCTGCACCACCAAGGACGGTTACGTCGTAGATGAAAAGTGGTTCGAGAATGACGGACTTGTCAGCACATATTCCGCCCTCGCGCCGTTCAACGCGCCCTCGACAGTCTATAACGGCGGAAAAGTCGAAGCAGGCGTGTGGAACATAATGCCGACCTACAGCGGCGACCACCTCTCGATAAACGGCGGCCTGCTCGTCAAGCATAATGTCCGAGTGTTCTATGTCGACCTGCTCACAATGATAAACGAGCTGTAATTTTTCGATAATTTTGCGATACACAACCTGCCACGGTCTGCCTGTGGCAGGTTTTTTGCTTGTGTGCAGGACGGAGACAGCGGCAAAGCGGGATTTTCCGGGGCGATTATGGCTCCCCTGCAGAAGAACCGGCTCGGCAAAGCCGAGACTGAGGGATTGCAGCACGGATTTGCCCCTTTGCATAGACTTTTTTGTTTCTCAATGTCTTTGTAGGGTGCGGCGACTCGACGCACCGCTGCCGCCGCAGGCGGCACAGGGGGCAAGCCTCAATCAAAGAGCGCATTACACGACACGGACGAAATAAATAGATTTCCGGTGACGCTGGCGCGCCAAAGGGTCATCGAGTCGCCGACCCCTACAGAGTGAATAGCCACAAGCTGCTGCAAAAACCGCAGGCGGATAATATCCGCCCCACACGATTATGTCAATTTGCGATATTGAAATTGTTTGCCTGACGGCGGTTTCTTCCCCGCAAATCCCGATTTGTTTTACACCCGCTTAAAGTTTCACCCCGGAGCCATTATTTTTTCTCTTCTCGTTGCCAAAGCCGTGATAAAGTGATAAAATTTAATCAACATATATTAATGGATGGGGTAAAAGTGGAAGCTGCAAAACAAAAGGCAAAAAGTAAATTCAAGTCGGCGGGGAAGTATCTGCTGACTTTTTTGAAGTGGTTCGTGCTCGCCGCGGTCACGGGCGCTGTAGGCGGCGTTGTCGGCGCGCTGTTTCATTTGAGCGTCGAATATGTTACGGGTGTGCGCAAGGCTCATTCGTGGATAGTGTTTCTTCTGCCCGTCGGCGGACTTGTGATAGCGGGGCTATATAAGCTCTCGGGCAAAAAGGATATCGGAACTAACGAGATACTCGATGCCGTGCGCTCGCCTCAGGGCGTGCCGGCTCTGCTCGCGCCGCTGATTTTCGTCTCAACCGTTATAACCCACCTCTTCGGCGGCTCCGCCGGACGTGAGGGCGCGGCTCTCCAGCTCGGCGGCAGTATTGCGGGGCTGATAGGCAAAATCGCCCGCCTTGACGAAAAGGATATGCATATCATGACGATGTGCGGCATGAGCGCCGTCTTTTCGGCGCTGTTCGGAACCCCGATAACCGCCGCCGTTTTCGCGCTCGGCGTTATCAGCGTCGGAGTGATTTACTATGCTGGTCTGCTCCCGTGTGTCGTCTCGGCGTTCACGGCGTATTTTATATCGATTCTTATGGGCACCGAGCCCGTCGCGTTTACAATCTCGAATATTCCCGCCTTTTCGCTCAAGAGCTGCCTGCTCACCGCCCTGCTTTCCGCAATATGCGCTCTGCTGAGCATCGGCTTCTGCCTCGGTCTGCACGGCACTCATAAGCTCTTCGAAAAGCTCTTTAAAAACACTTTTCTCCGCGCTGCCGTCGGCGGACTCGTAATCGTTATACTGTCTCTCATCTGCCGCAGCGGCGACTATAACGGCGCGGGTATGGATATAGTCGAACGCGCCATAGGCGGAAATGCGAAGCCCGAAGCGTTCTTGCTGAAATTCATTTTCACCGCCGTCACCGTCGGCGCGGGGTATAAGGGCGGCGAGATAGTCCCGACTTTCTTTGTCGGCGCGACCTTCGGCTGCGTCGTCGGCGGACTTATCGGGCTTGATCCCGGTTTTGCCGCGGCTGTCGGACTCGTGGCGCTGTTCTGCGGAGTGGTCAACTGTCCGCTCGCGTCGATTTTCCTGAGTATCGAGCTTTTCGGCGCTCAGGCCATGCCGCTGTTTGCGCTCGCCGCTGCCGTTAGTTATCTGCTCTCCGGCTACTACGGGCTTTACAGCAGCCAGAAAATAGTCTATTCCAAGCTACGCGCGGAGCTTGTGAATATAAATGCAAAGTAAATTGTTGACTTTGCATTTATTAATTGTTAAACTTGTTCTAATGAATTGACGGGAGGGAAAAGCATGGATGCGTTAAAAGATAAAAAAGGTTTTATATGTGATATGGACGGTGTCATATATCACGGAGACAAACTGCTTCCGGATGTCAAGGAGTTTGTGGAGTGGCTGTATAAAGAAAACAAATCGTTCCTGTTTCTCACAAATTCGAGCGAACGCTCGCCGCGCGAGCTCCGGCAGAAATTAGAGAGAATGGGGCTCTATGTTGATGAGAGCCATTTTTATACAAGCGCCCTCGCAACGGCGAAGTTCATCAGCGGTCAGAAACCCGGCTGCTCTGCTTATGTTATCGGCGCGCCCGGACTTGTCAACGCGCTCTACGACCAAGGGATTACCATGAACAGCATAGACCCCGACTATGTCATAGTCGGCGAGACCTCGAGCTACAACTACGAGATGGTCGTCCACGCATCTAACCTCGTCAGAAACGGTGCGAAGCTTATCGGCACTAATACCGACCTCACGGGTCCCGTTGAGGACGGCGTGGTTCCCGCTTGCCGCGCGCTTATTTCGCCCATAGAGATGGCGACAGGCAAAAAGGCGTATTTCGTCGGCAAGCCCAATCCTCTCATGATGCGCACGGGACTCAAAATGCTCGGCGTTCACTCGGCGGAGGCCGCGATGATAGGCGACAGAATGGATACCGATGTCATAGCGGGCATAGAGACCGGCCTTGATACTGTCCTTGTTCTCTCGGGCGTCACATCTCTTGAGGATGTCAATCTCTATCCGTACAGACCCACATATATATTCAACGGCGTCGGCGACGTCTTTTCGGAAATATAACCAAACGGAGGACTGCAATGCATTACGAAAACAACTGGGAATCGCTCAACAGCCGGCCTGTGCCGGATTGGTTCGCGGATGCGAAGTTCGGCATATTCATCCATTGGGGGCTGTATTCAGTGCCCGCATATACAGAAAAGGGGCAGTATGCCGAGTGGTATATGCAGCAGATACGCGACGAAAACAGCGAGGCGCGCAAGTTCCACGACAGGGTCTATGCTCCCGGAACGCAGTATGAGGATTTTGTCAGCGGCTTTAAGGCAGAGCTTTTCGACGCCGACGAGTGGGCGCAGCTCTTTGAAAAGTCCGGCGCAAAGTATATAAATCTCGTCTCAAAGCACCATGACGGCTTCTGCCTGTTCAAGAGCGACTATGCGTGGAATTGGAACAGCGTCGATGTCGGACCGCACAGAGACTTTTGCCGCGAGCTTAAAACCGCGCTCGAAAAGACGGATGTAAAATTCGGCGTGTATCATTCGGTCTATGAGTGGTTTCATCCGCTCTTTCTCAAGGACCCAGAGGAGTATGCGGTGAAGCATTTTATCCCCATGCTCAAGGAGCTTATAACAAAATATGAGCCGTGGACTCTGTTCACGGACGGGGAGTGGGATTATCCGAGCTCCGTCTGGCATTCGACCGAGTTCTTGCAGTGGCTCTATAACGAGTCGCCCGTCAAAGACACGATAGTTCCCAACGACCGCTGGGGCAAGGAAACGAGGGGTCGCCTGGGTGGCAACTTCACCACCGAATACGGCTATATTGACAACGGCAGACGCATTGAGGATGTCGAGCTCGACCGTCCGTTTGAGGAGTGCCGCGGCATCGGCGCGTCCTTCGGACTCAACAGAATTGAGGGCGTTGACGAATATCTCAGCTCAAAGGAACTTCTTGAAACGCTCTGCTCGCTCGTGTCAAAGGGCGGCAACTTCCTGCTCAATATCGGCCCCGCCGCGGACGGTACCATCCCCGTCATAATGCAGGAGCGCCTGCTCGATATGGGCAAGTGGCTCGGAGTCAACGGCGATGCCATATACGGCACGCGCATCTACACGAAAGAGCCGCAGGAGGGTACATATTACACGAAAAAGGGCGACAAGGTCTATGCGATAACGAACGCATATCCGTTCGGCAGCCTCACGCTCGACAAGGTGAATTACAGCGCGGACATAAAAGCAAGGCTATTGGCGCATGACGCTCCCATAGCCGTCGAAAACGACAACGGCAAAGCAAAGCTCGTGTTCCCGCCCATAAACCCCGACGAAATGAAATGCGGCTGGCTCTATGCGTTTGAGCTCGACGGAGTGAAATAAATTAGAAAAGCAGGATGCCGATTCTCTTTGGCATCCTGCTTTTTATATGTCTGTGTTTTTAATAAAAGCTTCGGCTCCGGGATATCCCGAAGCCGATTTGACTTTTAAAAATCCTTTACGAGTTGAGCAAAGTTATCCGCTATGACCTGCTGCGTTTTGAAGCCCATCGAGTTTGTCTCGTGGTAATGTCTTGCGCCGAGAACATCGTTCGTCGGGTTGAGGAACGCCTGCGTGGGATGGAGGCAGAAATCGTTGGGGGCTACGACATAGCCCGCCATGTCGTTGGTGATGCCGTATTCGATAATTTCGCTGTCGCCGCAGATTTCGGCAAGCGGCGCGGGGTTGATTTCGGGTCCCTTTCCGGTCGAGGAGCGTTCGGCAGGCTCATATCCGCCGTAAACCGTGCACACGAAGTTTTCGCCGGGCAGGAGAAGTATCTTCTGGCTGCCGAGGGTCATATAGGTCATCTCCGTGCGCATGGCTACACCCGTATCGCTCTCCTTGCAGGGGAACGGGTTGAAGCTCATGGTGCCTTTCATGGCGAGCAGAAGAAGCACATAGTTGTCAACGGGCAGATAGAACTGCCGCGTGTTTGTCTTGATAACAGGCTCCAGAAGCTTGTCGTTGTCAACGGCGATTGCGGCGTCGGCGAAGAATTCGCCCTGCATTTTTATGTTGTTGACCTTGTCGTCCGCGTCAAATTCCGCAGCGTCCATTCCGCCTATGGCGCCTATTCCGAAGAGCACGTTAGCGCCCGTCTTTTCAGCCACTCTTTGGCGCAGGAAATACGGATATTCACCGGAGAGCATTCTGTTGGCGCCGCCGAGCGAATTGGGATGAGCGCCGACGTTTATAAGCCATGTCTCGGCGCTTCCGTCGTCGGGCACAAAGCGGATGCGGGTGAGCACCTCATGCTTGTCGGGGAGACGTCTCTTTGTGAAAAGTCCGCCCTCAATAGAATGTCTGCCGGTGTAGAGCTTTCCGGGAGTGCGGTTGGCAAATGCCTCCTTGGCGGCCTTGACGGACTGCGAAAAGAGCTTCTCCATATAGGCCTCGTCCTTGCCGTCCGAGGGAATTTTAAACGCGTTTGCCTTGCCCCAATATCCGACGGTGTCTATGCCCGAATGCGAGTGAGTGCAGCTGAAATTGATTCCGACGCACTTTGAAAGCTCGGGTTCCGCCTTTATCCTGCGGCGTATCTCGTTTACCTCGATATTCGTAAGACCTACGATGTCTCCGCTGAGCCAAACGATTCCCTCGTCGCTTCCTACGTCGATCCAAACGGCGTGAACGAAAACGTCCGTGAGAACGCCCTCCATAACATGACCGGAGCCGTGCCCGGCTATGTAATAAGTCTTTTTGCCGAATTCCTCGGGATTGATGTCCTTGCGAGCGAAGCCGAGTCTGTAAGCGTTGCCGGTAAGAGTGATTGTTTTTGACTCCGGGATAGCGGGAGCAGTGCCCTGCTTCAATACTTTTTTGCCGTATCTGCAGGCAATTGCGTGCGCACCCTTTGCAGCAATATCGTTGATATCCATGCATTGTTACCTCCGTGATTTTTTCTTTTGTCAATTGTAACATATCCCGCGGACAATTTCCATATTTTTTTAATAAAAGATAAAATTCTGTAACTCAAAGTTCACCGACGAAAGCTGCGGAGATTTCGTGCGCCGCAAGCGTTACGGACTTTCACCGACTGCCGACGCAATAAAACAGCAGCCCCGTCTGAACGGGACTGCCATGTGAAATAGGAGATAGAGTTCGGGACTCTATGTGTGATATTATATCACTAATTTTTCAAATTGCAAGTAAAATCGCAAAATTTAAATCGTATTCTTGGTTTATGTTTTGTAATGCTTATTTATTTCAAGTTAGTCTCACAATAATAAAAGATATGCCGTTTGCAACAGATTCTCGGACATACTACGCTCGATATGGTTAAAAAGTATGTCCACTTGACACAGGCGAAAACGGTGGTCAATTTCAGTAATTACAGCCCTTTGGATAACTTAAAGTAGATAGAAAAAAAGCCCGCAATCTCAACGATTACGAGCTTTTTTCTTTAACTGGTCCGAGTGGCGAGACTTGAACTCACGGCCTCTTGACCCCCAGTCAAGCGCGCTACCAGCTGCGCCACACCCGGTTGTACCTAAACTTAACTTGCTTTCCGCTTATCGGCTTTCTGCTGATTCGCCGCGGCGCTTCCTTCAGAAACATAGTCGCGGTACTTCGCTTGGAGCGCTCGTTCCGCTCCTTGTTTCTTCACCTCGGAGCAATGCCTTCATCCGCCACAGGCGGCGGCATTTCTCCTCGCCCAGCTGCGCCACACCCGGAAAGCTCATCAATAATACCACAAGAAAAGCGTTTTGACAAGTCTTTTTCCAAACTTTTTTTAAAACCCGGCAACTTTTTTATTTTTCTGCTCTCTCTCTTTACTTTTTTGCTTTCTCTGTGCTAAAATCTAAAGTACGGAAAGGTGAGTTAATTATGGCAAAAATAATCGGAGCAAATATACCTGATATACCGTGGGAGGATAAGCCTGCGGGGTTTGAATATCCTGTGTGGCGTTACAGCGGCAATCCCGTTATAACCCGCGATAACTTGCATATGGCGAACAGCATCTTCAATTCGGCAGTCGTGTCCTTCGGCTCGGGCTTTGCGGGAGTTTTCAGGGCGGATATCCGCTCGCGCGCCCAGAAGCTTGTCGTCGGGTTCAGCGACGATGCCGTAAATTGGACGCTTGAGGATAAATATATCTTCGACGGCTACGACCCGCGCCTGTGCGAAATAGACGGGAAATATTATCTGTCCTGGGTCAATCCGACCCCTCACGGCACAACTATCGGCATAGCCTTTACGGAGGACTTTAAGAGCTGGACTCAGCTCGAGGATGCCTGCTATCCCGTCGCCCGCAACGGCGTGCTCTTCCCGCGCAAGATAAACGGCGAGTATCTTCTGCTCATTCGCCCGTGCGACAGGGGACATACACCTTACGGCGATATCTTTATCAGCCGCTCGAAGGATCTCACTTATTGGGGCAAACACCGCTTTGTTATGGGCCCCGTTGAAAATTGGGAAGCTACAAAAGTCGGAGCGGGTCCGACTCCTATTGAAACCGACGAGGGCTGGCTGATGTTCTACCACGGCGTGCTCACGAGCTGCAACGGCTTTACCTACAGCATGGGTGCCGCCATTCTCGACAGGGACGAGCCCTGGAAAGTGCTCCACCGCGCGGACAGCTTCCTGTTAGCGCCCCACGAAATCTATGAGTGCGTCGGCGATGTGCCCAACGTCGTATTCCCGTGCGCCGCGCTCGCGGATGCCGAGAGCGGCAGAATAGCGATTTATTACGGCGCCGCAGATACCTCGGTCGCCTTGGCGTTTACTACCGTTGATGAGACGGTGAACTATATCATGGCAAACGACCTTATTAAATAAATTAGAACCGTTGCCCGATATTGGCGAGAATCCGAAAAATCCGCAATTCACACAGCTCGGAGTGAATTGCGGATTTGCTTTTTTTGTTCAGTCCCGCTTCAGCTCCTTGCCGAGCCTTTCGAGCACACGTTTTTCTATCCTGCTGACGTATGAGCGGGAGATGCCCAGCAGAGACGCTACCTCCCGCTGAGTCAGCGGCTCGTTGCCGTCGAGTCCGTAGCGCATGACGGTTATCGCCCTTTCGCGCGGGTCTGATATGTCGGCGACGAGCCCGCGCAGCTTTTCGCTTTTTATCTTCAAATCGAGGTCGTCGGCTATGCTGTCCGGCGTGCAGATAATATCCATGAGCGTGAGCGGGTTTCCCTCGCTGTCGCTGTCGATAGGATCCTCGAGCGAGATGTCATGTGCGCTCTTTTTCAGCGAGCGAAAGTGCATGAGTATCTCGTTTTCAACGCATTTCGCCGCATATGTGGCAAGGCGTGTGCCCTTGTCGGGCTTGAACGAGTCAACGGCTTTTATCAGCCCTACGGTGCCGATTGAAATCAGATCGTCCTGCTCGGAATATGCGGAGTAGTATTTTTTGACTATGTGCGCCACGAGCCGCAGATTGTGCTCTATTAATTCGCTGCGCGCCTTGCCGTCGCCCGCGTGCATCTCGGCGAGAGCCTCGCGCTCCCGAGCCGCGCTGAGCGGCGGGGCGAACGACCCCGGCTGACTCAGGTGCAGGATGAAAAACAGAAATCCGTTTGAAAATAACCGCAAAAGCCACCCGAACACGGCATCGCCTCCCGTGAATATCTATATTCACCCGTCGGCGAAGCTTGCAAGTCCGTGCTTTTTTTGTAAATTCACTTGAAACTTCCGTGCGGCTATAATATAATAATCTGTAGAAAAAGCGAGAACGGAGGTGCTCTCTTGTCGGATATCAAGCTCGGCGCGCAGCTTTATACTCTGCGCGACTATATCAAAAATTACGAGGATGCCGAAAAGACCTTTGCCTATCTCGATTCCATCGGAATAAATACAGTTCAGATTTCGGGTATAGGCCCGATTGAGCCGGAGAAGGTCGCGTATCTTGTCGATAAGTACAATATGGATGTCTGCGTCACGCATACCCCGTTTGACCGTATGCTCGAAGATACCGATGCGGTCGTTCGGGAGCACAGAATGATTCACTGCGACACGCTCGGAATCGGCTCCATGCCCGACGAATACAGGGGCAGCGAGGAGGGCGTGCGCGAGTTTATAAAGCTCACCGACGGGCTCGCGAGGAAGCTTCGGGATATGGGGATGCATTTCGCCTATCACAACCACGCCTTCGAGTTCAAAAAATATAACGGCAGGCGCATTATAGATATGCTTGTCGAGGATACCGACCCCGAGCTGTTCGGCTTTATTATGGACACATATTGGGTTCAGTACGGCGGCGGGAATCCGGCGGATTTTATAAGACGCCTCAGCGGCAGAATGAAGGTCTGCCACTTTAAAGACTATAAAATCGACAGCGAGAATAAGCCCGACTTTGCCGAGATAGGCACGGGCAACCTCGACCTTGACGAATGCTACCGCGCCTGCAGGGAATCCGGTGTCGGATATATCGTTATCGAACAGGATACCTGCGATATCGACCCGCGCGAGTCTATGGCGATAAGCTACAAAAATCTGATTGATATAGCGAAGAGAAACAGCTGATTTTTGGGAAGGGATGACGGAAAAATGGACGGAAAAATGAAGCTCCCCATTGCGGAAAAGGGATATGATATTGCTGCGGCCGATGCATATATTTCGATGCTGCAGGAGGAATACAATAAGCTTTACGCCTGGGGCTCGGAGCTCGAAAAGCGCACCGATATGCCCGCGGGCGAGACCGCTTCGAGCGAGGAGATAGAGGCGCTCAGAACGCAGAACCGCAGCCTCTACAACAACTGCGTGGCGTTTGCAAAGCACATAAAGCGCCTTGAAAAGCTCAGAGACGAGCAGGGCAGATATATGGTTGACGAGCTCAACGCCGCAGAGAGCAGAAAAAAGTGCCTCGAAAAGGAGATAGCCGACCTTGAGGCGAAGAAGGGCTTGCTCGAGGTCAGCAACGAATCGGCTCGCGGCCAGGCGGATGCCGTAATTTCGGCAGCGCGCAATCAGGCGCAGAAGACCGTCGCCGAAGCGCAGGAGCAGGCGAATCTGATAGTCGCCGAGGCGCAGAAGAAGGCCGAGTCCATACTCCGCGAGCGTATCGGCAGAATGTCGGCGGTGTGCGCCCAGCTCAACGATATGTTCGACAAGGACGAATAATTCGTAATATATATAATGCGGCTGTTTGTCGAAAAATCGCAGCTTTTCGGCGCAAACGGCCGCTTTTGTTTTTCTATCCCGTAAAATCCTCTATCAGCCTTTGAAGTGCTTCGCCGCCCTCAACCGTTATTCCTTTGTAAACGCGCTCCGCTTCGCTTTTGGGCAGGGAGGAGGTGAAAATATCGAATACCTCCAGAGGCTCGTCCTCGCCGCAAGCAAAAACCGCTATCCTGCCGTTGTAGTCGCGCAGAACGTACATTTCGCTCGCGTCGGGCTCGGCGCGTTGCGTAATCGCCGAGACTGTAAGGAACGCAGCGGCGCAGACCGCGAGGACAACTGCTGTGATTTTTATCGTACTTTTCATTTTTTGCCCTCTCCGTTTTTTGCTTTCATGGGTGATTGTTGCCCCTTTCGGGCGAGATTATACCCTGTTTATTGTTTTGATTTTACAAAATAATGTGAATATTTGGATTTAGACTAAACTTTTTGCAAAAAGTATGCTATAATTTCTAACTGGATTGTAATGTGAAGGAGGCGCACGGATGGCAAACAGCTCCAAAAGCGCATCGAAAAAGATGGGAACAGCTAAAACATCTTCCGAAAAGAAGAATAAGACTCCGAATAAAAAGGCCGGTAGGATAGTTCTGCTGGTCATCCTCTGCGTGCTCGTCGTCGGTATGCTCACCGCGGCGATAATCGGAGGCTACGTCTTTGTCAATATCGCATCCTTTGCCCACGGCGAGATAGCGATAGACCTTGACGACTACAAGGCGAATCAGAACCAGACCTCGTTCATCTATGCTTATGACAGCAACAACGAGTTAGTTGAGATGGCTCAGCTCCACGGAGAGGAGAACCGAATCTGGGTCGATTCCGATAAGATGCCGAAGAATCTCAAAAACGCTTTTATCTGCCTTGAGGATAAGCGCTTTAAAAAGCATCACGGCGTCGACTGGCTGCGTACCTTCGGCGCGGCTACCGGACTTTCCAGCGGCGGCGGCTCGACGATAACCCAGCAGCTCGTCAAAAACCTGACCAACGACAAGGAGGTCACGGTTGTCAGAAAGTTCAAGGAGATAGAGCGCGCTCTGAATCTTGAACAGCATTACAGCAAGGATGCTATCCTTGAGGCGTATCTCAACACCCTCTATCTCGGCAACGGCTGCTACGGCGTCCAGACGGCGAGCGAAACTTATTTCGGCAAGGATGTCAGCGAGCTCAATCTCGCCGAGTGCGCCACTCTTGCGGTCATAACAAAAGCTCCGACAACGTATAACCCTCTGCTCAATCCCGAGTCGAATAAAAAGCGTCAGGAGCTTTGCCTGAAGTATATGCTCGAGGAAAAGGCGATAAGCAAAGAGGAATACGAAGAGGCGGTGAATTATAAGCTCGTCTTTACAAACAGCGAGGGCTATGTCCCCAAGGCGGGCAAGACCAAAAAGACGACAGAGGACAAGAACAAGGAGAAGGAATATCAGGATTTCTACGTCGATTATGTCATCAAGAGCGTCTGCCAGGATCTGATGAGCAAATACGGCTACACCTACCGCCAGGCGATGGAGAAGATAAACTACGGCGGACTCAAGATATATTCCGCCGCGAATCTCGACGTTCAGAAGGTTCTCAATACCGTATATTCAAACAGGATCGCTTTCGATAAGGAAGCGGATACCGCCGAGCACCCCGCGGTTCAGTCTGCGGCGACGGTCATGGACTATGAGGGCAGAATAGTCGGCATAGTCGGACAGGCGGGCGAAAAGAGCGGCAACCTCTGCCTCAACAGAGCGTCCGAGTCCCCGAGACAGCCCGGCTCGTCCATCAAGCCCCTGTCAACCTATTCTCTCGCACTCGAGAAGGATTATATAAACTGGTCGAGTATGATACTCAACTACGCTATCTATCACAACGGCAAGCTCTGGCCGCAGAACTCGGACGGCACGCACGGCTCAAAGAAAAATGTCACCGTCCAGTACGCCATACAGAAGTCGTTCAACACCGTTCCCGTCAGAATTATTACCGAGATGCTCGGCGTCAACGAAGCTTATAACTTCATGAAAAAGACGTTCCATCTGTCTACTCTTGACGATACCAATGATGCCAGCATCGCGCCTCTTGCCACGGGCTCTCTTACTAACGGTGTCACAACGGTCGAAATGGCGGCGGCATATGCCGTCTTCGGCAACAACGGCTATTACTATAAGCCCTATTGCTACTATAAGGTCACAAACGCCACGGGCACCGAGGTTCTGCTTGAGACTAAGTCCGAGCCGGAGAAAGTGCTCAGCGAGGATACCGCAGAGGTTATGCGCGAGCTGCTCAAGACTGTTCCCGCGAGAAGCTTCCGTTCGAGCAAGAATCTCGGCAAGTTCGAGCTGATGAGCAAGACCGGTACCACGAGTGATACGAAAGACAGCTGGATAGCCGGCGGCACGCCCTATTATGTCTGCGCTGTTTGGCTCGGCTACGATAAGCCCAAGGTCATCCCGTTCAGATACAGTGCATCCGGACGAGTTTATATCGAGCTGCTCGACCGCATCCACGCCAACCTGCCCGTCAAGGAGTTCCCCAAGACCGACAAGGTCGAGGAGAAGGACTACTGCAAGAAGACGGGACTTTTGGCATCGCCCTCTTGCACCGAGACCGCAAAGGGCTATTATAAGAAGTCCGCAATGCCCGCCGAGTGCACGGCGTGCGGCGGAGGGTCGGTAAGTGAGGTTGTCGGCGGAGTCAGCGACGCAGTCAGCAATATTATCGACTCGCTGTTCCCGACAAGACCGCGTTCGGACGATTAAATTCAAGCTGCGGCGAAAAAATATATAAACGGCCGCGCCGGATAACGGTGCGGCCTGATTTTTGATTGAGAGGTATTTTATGATAATCCTGTCGGTAGATTACGGAGACACGCGCACGGGCATAGCCGTCTGCGACAAAACCGAATTTTTGGCTTCTCCCGTGACTGTTATAACCGAAAAGGAAACGGAGCCGCTTATAGAAAAAATAACCGATATAGCGCGGGAGAAAAAGGCCGAGCTTATCGTTGTCGGTCTGCCCGTCAATATGGACGGCACCCGAGGCGACCGCGCGCATAAGTGCGAGGAGTTTGCGGCGGCTCTGACCGAGTTTTCCGGCATTAAGACAGTGCTTCGTGACGAGCGGCTGACTACAGTCTCCGCGCACAATGCGCTGAATGTCACCAACACACGCGGCAAAAAAAGAAAGGCTGTAGTCGATGCGGTCAGTGCCGTTATGATTCTCCAGGACTATCTCGATTATCGGCGCATCAATCACATTTCTTGAACAGCTCCCGAATGCCCGTCAGCAGCAGAAACCCGCCGAAGATTTTCCCGGGAATGCCGCTGCCCATGTGACCTATGGCGAGCGAGCCGAGCAAAACTCCGGGCAGACCGCCCGCGGCAAAAAGCAGAACGGTTTTCCAGTCGATGAGCTTTTTGAAGGAATAAACTATGCTCGAAAGCGCCGCGCAGGGGATGAAAAACAGCAGATTTATGCCCTGTGCTTTGAGCTGCGGCATACCGAGCGCAAGCACAAGGTAGAGCACCAGCACTCCGCCGCCGCCCAGCCCGAGACTGCCCGCAAGTCCCGAGAAAAAAGCCGCCAATACCGTTCTCATTTAAATACCATCCTTATTCCCGCCCAGAGCATGAACAGGGCGAATATCTTGCCGAGTATTTTCGTCGGTATCTTCGGCAGAATAAACGAACCGAGCACGCTCCCAGCAAGCCCTGCGGGGAGATAGGGGAGAGCGTCGCCAAAAGTGACCTTTCCCGTACGGATATATATTCCCGCGCTCGCGGCCGTCAGCAGCATTATGAGCGCCACCGCATTGGCCTGCGCTCTGTTTTGCTCCATTCCGCTTTTTTTGAGCATCGGCACGGCTATCATTCCGCCGCCCGCGCCTAAAGCGGAGTTCACGGCTCCTGCGGCAAGTCCGCTTAGAATTTTCGTTATCCTTTTCATTTTCTCAGCTCCTTTTTTCTATTTTGCCCTGCGGCGCTCTAATAATGCCGTGCGTCCCCGCATATTCTTTTGTGGGGGTGTCGGTATGGTGATAAATTTCAAAAGGCGTTCAAGGCTCGTCGCTCTCGGCGTTGCGGCGGCTGTTGCCGTTATGGCGATATGCTTTGTGCTGATATCCGCGCGCGGCTCGGGCTATGCCCGCAGGGTGTCCGCGAACGCGCAGGATTCCGTGACCGTAATTGTTGACGCGGGTCACGGCGGCATGGACGGCGGCGCGACCGCGCAGGACGGCACCGTCGAAAAGGATATAAATCTGTCAATAGCTCTGAAATTACGCGATATGCTCGACACGGCAGGCTACAATGTCATAATGACGCGTGAAACGGACGACGATATCTCCGACAGCTCCGCAAAGTCGGTGCGCCTACAAAAGGTGTCGGATATAAAAAACAGAATGAAAATCATCGAGCAGACGCCCGATGCGCTGTTCGTGAGCATTCATCAGAACCACTACGGCGGACCGTCCTACAGCGGCGCGCAGGTGTTCTATTCCAAAAACAATCCCGAGAGCGAAAAGCTGGCAAAGGCCATTCAGCAGGATATATGCTCTCTTCTCCAGCCTCAGAATAGGCGCGCGGTAAAGCGCACGGGGACGGAAATATATCTTCTTTATCACGCCGAGTCTCCGGCCGTTATGGTCGAGTGCGGCTTTCTCTCGAACGCCGCCGAGACGCAAAAGCTCAAGGACGACGGCTATCAGACCGCCATGGCGTTTTCGGTTATGTGCGGAATAACGGACTATTTGAAAAACGAGGAAAAACTGACGGAGGTAACATAAAATGGCAGGCAAGGCAAAATCTGTTTATATCTGCTCCGAATGCGGCTATGAGAGCCCGAAGTGGTTCGGCTGCTGCCCCGGTTGCGGCGAGTGGAATACCATGAATGAGGAGATAAAAGCGCCCGTCGCCGCGGCGGCAAAGAGCGGCGCCAATGCGCGCAGCGTCAAAACCTATGCCCTCAGCGAGATAACCGCCGATGAGGAGATACGCTATCAAACTGGGCTCACCGAGCTCGACCGCGTTCTCGGCGGCGGAATAGTCAAGGGCTCATTGGTGCTTCTGAGCGGCGACCCCGGCATAGGAAAATCAACTATCCTGCTTCAAATATGCCAATATATCGGCAAAAATCTCGATATCCTATATGTCTCCGGCGAGGAGTCCGTCTATCAGATAAAGCTCCGCGCGGACAGGCTCGGCGTCACAAGCCCGACCTTGACTTTAATGAGTCAGACCGATGTTCAGTCAATATGCGAATATATAAATATCAATAAGCCGGGGCTCGTCATTATCGACTCCATTCAGACCATGGTCATAAGCGAGCTGAATTCCTCCGCAGGCAGCGTCACGCAGGTGCGCGAATCTACGTCCATGTTCATGCGCACGGCAAAGAGCAGCAATATTCCGACAATCGTTGTCGGCCATGTCAACAAGGACGGAAACATCGCGGGACCCAAGGTGCTCGAGCATATAGTTGACGCGGTGCTCTACTTTGAGGGTGACCGCAATATGTCATACAGAATACTTCGCGCCGTCAAGAACCGCTACGGCTCGACTAATGAGATAGGCGTTTTCGAGATGCTCGACAGCGGACTTTCTCAGGTTGAAAACCCCTCGCTCATGCTTATCTCGGGCAGACCCAAGAACACCTCGGGCACCTGTATCGCCTGCGCGATGGAGGGCACGCGCCCGATTTTGGCGGAGGTTCAGGCGCTTGTCAGCGCGACAAGCTTCGGCAACCCGCGCCGCATGGCAACGGGCTTTGATTACAGCCGCATGGCCATGCTCTTAGCCGTCCTTGAAAAGCGAGCGGGCTATTTCTTCGGCAATACGGACGCATATATAAATGTTATCGGCGGATTAAAGCTCGACGAGCCGGCTACGGATCTGTCCGTCGCATTGGCTCTCATTTCGAGCCTCAAGGATGTGCCTATAAGGGATGATGTCCTCGCCTTCGGCGAGATAGGGCTCGGCGGCGAGATACGCTCCGTCAGCCACTGTGAGCAGCGCATAAAAGAGGCGGCGAGGCTCGGCTTCAAAATCTGCATTATTCCCCGCCACAATTTCAAATCGGTCCCGGACAAGCTCAAAAAGGAGATAGAGGTCATCGGAGTTAAGAACGTCTATGAGGCGTTTGCAAACTGCGTTGACTGACGGATGTATTATGACCCCGATAGAATCGCCGAACCTGCCGAAGCGGGGGATAGCCCTCGCCGCGGTGAGCGTCGGCGCAGAGAAAGCAAAAGAATATCTCGAGTCGCGCGGGATTGCCGTTTTCGATATCCTGCCGAGCTCTGCTATAACCGACGGTACCGCCGCTCATGCTGATTTGCACTTATTGCATCTCGGCGGGCGGGAGATTATACTGAGCCGCGAGCAGCTTGAAAATGCGCAAAAGCTCGCTTCTTCGGGCTTTGACGTGCATATACTTGACAGCGCTCTCGGCGCGGAATATCCGGCCGATGTGCCGCTCAATGCCGCCGTTTTCGGCAATTATGCGATACTAAATCCCAAGACGGTCTGCCCAAACATCAATTTTTTCGGGCGGACTTTAATCCCCGTGCGCCAGGGCTACGCAAAGTGCTCTGCAGTGCCCGTGACCGAAAACGCGATAATTACCGACGACGTGGCAATAGCCTCCGCCGCCGAAAAAAACGGCCTTGAGGTTCTCCTCGTCTCAAAGGGCGACGTTCTTCTGCCGGGGCGCGAATACGGCTTCATCGGTGGCTGCTGCGGGCTTATTGCGCCGGATATAATGCTCTTTAACGGCGATCTCTCGTCGCATGGGGACGCAGACAGAATAAGAGCCTTTCTGTCGTCGTTCGGCGTGAGCGCGGAAGAAACAGGGCATTTTCCTCTGACCGATATCGGCGGAATACTTCCGCTTGCGGAGAAGTAAACCGAAAATATTCTTGAAATTATACTTTGTTCCAAAATCCGAATTTTATGACGCGCCTTTGTGCTATCATATTTCGGAAAATTTCAGTGGAGTGATAACAACGAAAAAAGGACAGCTTAAAGGCGGTATATTTCTCATTCTTGCCGCCGTTATATGGGGTCTGTCGTTTGTGGCTCAGAGCGAGGGCATAGAAGTAATCGGAACTCTGACCTTCAACGGCATAAGAATGGTGATAGGCGGAATAGTGCTTCTGCCCGTTATTGCGATAATGTCGGGCGCGCAGAGGGCGAAGAACAAAAAGCTCGGCGCAGCCGCACAGAAAACGCCCGAGCAGAAGAAAGATGACAGAAAAAATCTTACAGTCGGCGGACTCGTCTGCGGAACGGTGCTCTGCGTGGCGAGCAACCTCCAGCAGGCGGCGTTCGGCTATACGACGGTCGGAAAGGTCGGCTTCATAACCGCGCTCTATATGCTCTTAGTGCCGATAATAAGCCTCGTGTTCTTCAAAAAGCGCGTCAGCCTGCCCGTTTGGATAGGCGTTTTCCTCGGAGTCGGCGGGCTCTATCTGCTCTGCGCGGGCGGCAAGGCCACGTTCGGTAAGGGCGAAATGCTCGCCCTCGCGTGTTCACTCGGCTTTGCGATACATATTCTCGTTATCGACAAATACTCGGCTATCGTCGACGGAGTGAAGCTCTCATGCGCGCAGTTTCTCGTCTCGGGCACGATTTCCGTTATACTTATGTTTATCTTTGAGAAGCCGGATATCCACGCCATATTGAGCGCCGCACCGTATATACTCTATACCGGCATTATGTCATGCGGAGTGGCGTTTACGTTCCAAACTCTCGGTCAGCGCGATTCCGACCCCACGGTGGCGTCGCTGCTGCTCTGTCTCGAGTCGGTGTTCGCCGTCATATTCGCGTGGGTGCTGATAGATCAGAAGATGTCTGCGAGAGAGCTCTGCGGCTGTATCGTGATGTTCGTCGCAATAGTCTTGGCTCAGCTCCCCGCCAACCTGTTTAAGAGAAAGAAAAAGGCATAAATTTTCAGGACAGACCGCGTTTTTTACGGTCTGTCTTTTCTTTTTCCGTTGAACCTACACGCTGCAGCATTGTTGCCGTCATTGACAAAAAGCCAATATATGGTGTATAATTAAATATGTATGATACAAAATATGCGTAACAATCAGTCGGGGGATAACTCAATGGCAAAAGTCAAAAAGAGAGAAGAATACGGCGACGACAGCATTGAAATGCTCAAAGGCGCCGACAGGGTGCGGAAAAAACCGTCGGTTATTTTCGGCTCGAACGGTATCGAGGGCTGCGAGCATTCGGTATTTGAAATAATTTCAAACTCCGTTGACGAGGCGCGCGAGGGCTTCGGCAACACAATTACCGTCACCCGCTTCGAGGACAAGTCCATAGAGGTTCAGGATTACGGGCGCGGTATACCCGTTGAGTTCAACCGCAGGGAGAACGAGTATAACTGGAAGCTCCTGTTCTGCGAGCTCTATGCCGGCGGAAAGTATAACACCAACGACGGCGGAAGCTACGAGTATTCGCTCGGCACAAACGGACTCGGCCTTTGCGCCACGCAGTATGCCTCGGAGTATATGGAGGCGGAGGTTCACTCGAACGGCTATTGCTATCATCTGCAGTTTAAAAACGGCGAGCCGGTCGGCGATATGATAAAAGAGCCCTACAGCAAAAAGGATACCGGCACGCGCATAAAGTGGCGCCCCGACCTCAAGGTGTTCACCGATATAGATATACCTCTCGAGTATTTTCAGGATATGATGCGCCGTCAGTCGATAGTCAACGCGGGCATCAAGTTCGTGCTCAGGAATCAGAACGGCTCGAAGTTTGAAACGTTCGAGTATTTCTACGAAAACGGCATAACCGATCACCTCAAGGAGGTCGTCGGCAACAACGCCATTTCTTCTGTCTGCACCTGGAGCGGCGAGCGAGTAGGACGCGACAGAGCGGATCAGCCCGAATATAAGCTTAAAATAAACGCCGCGCTCTGCTTCTCGAATAAGGTCCAGCTCAAGGAGTATTATCATAACTCGAGTTACCTCGAATACGGCGGCGCACCCGACAAGGCCGTGCGCTCCGCGTTTGTGTCGCAGATAGACGCATATATAAAAAAGAACGGAAAATACCTCAAGTCCGACTCGAAGATAAATTTCCAGGATGTCGAGGACTGCCTCGTGCTCATCGTCTCGTCGTTCTCGACCGTAGCCGCCTATGAGAACCAGACGAAGAAATCCGTCACCAACAAGTTCATTCAGGAGGCGACGACCGAGTTTTTCAAGCATCAGCTTGAGATATATTTTATCGAAAACAAGCTTGACGCGGACAAGATATGCGATCAGGTGCTCGTCAATATGCGCGCACGTATCCGCGCGGAGACAACGAAGCTCAACATAAAGAGCAAGCTCCAGTCGAGCAACGATATGGGCAGCCGCGTGCAGAAATTCGTCGATTGCCGCAGCAAGGATGTGGCTGAGCGCGAGCTGTTCATAGTGGAGGGCGACTCGGCTCTCGGCGCCTGTAAGCAGGCACGCGACTCGTCGTTCCAGGCGATAATCCCCGTGCGCGGAAAGATACTCAACTGCCTCAAGGCGGAGTATAACAAAATATTTGCAAACGATATAATAACCGACTTGATAAAGGTTCTCGGCTGCGGAGTCGAGACAAAATCGAAGGCGATGAAGGATATGGTTGCCTTTAATATCGACCAGCTGCGCTGGAACAAGGTCATAATCTGCACCGATGCCGACGTTGACGGATTCCAGATACGCACGCTCATCCTCGCCATGATTTACCGCCTTATGCCAAAGCTTATCGAAAACGGCAAGGTCTATATCGCGGAGTCGCCGCTCTATGAGATAAACTCGAAGGACGAGACGTGGTTCGCGTATAACGAGCAGGAGAAGCAGGATATCCTCTCTCAGCTTGAAAATGCCAAATTCACCATACAGCGCTCCAAGGGACTCGGCGAAAACGATGCGGACATGATGTCGCTGACTACGATGAATCCCGCAACCCGCCGACTTATCCGCGTTGACCCGACCGACGCTCAGCAGACAGCGGAGATGTTCGACCTCTGGCTCGGAGACAATCTCGCCGGCAGAAAAGAGCATATCGCACGCGACGGCGCGGCATATATAGATATGGCGGATGTTTCGTAAGCTTAACTATTGAAAGGATTTTGATATAAATGGCGGGAAAAAGAGGCAAAAGAGAACCTCCGAAAAATGAGATAGGTCCGCTCAAGAGCGGAGTTCATATTATCGGCGCGGGCGAAGTTGTCGAGCAGCCGATAACCCAAACGATTGAAACCAATTATTTTCCATATGCGATGAGCGTCATTATGTCCCGCGCCATCCCGGAGATAGACGGCTTCAAGCCATCGCACAGAAAAATACTCTACACGATGTACAAAATGGGCCTGCTCACGGGCGCGCGCTCGAAGTCGGCGAACATCGTCGGACGCACCATGCAACTGAACCCCCACGGCGACGCCGCCATATATGAGACTATGGTCAGGCTCTCGCGCGGGTATGAAGCGCTGCTGCACCCGTATGTAGATTCAAAGGGTAACTTCGGTAAGGCGTATTCGCGCGATATGATGTGGGCGGCTTCGAGATACACTGAGGCCAAGCTTGATCCGATAAGCGCGGAGCTTTTCAGAGATATTGACAAGGATACGGTCGATTTTGTCGATAACTACGACAACACCATGAAAGAGCCGACGCTTCTGCCGGTCACTTTCCCGAGCGTGCTCGTCAACAACAATACGGGTATAGCCGTCGGCATGGCGAGCTCCATCTGCTCGTTTAACCTCGAAGAGGTCTGCCGCACGACTATAGAGCTCATAAGAAACCCCGATCACTGCGTGGCGGATACCCTCAAGGCGCCCGATTTTGCGGGCGGCGCGAAGATTCTTTATGACCGCGCGAAGATAGAGGAGATTTACCGCACGGGGCGCGGCTCGTTCAAGCTCTACGCAAAATACGCCTACGACAAATCGAACAACTGCATTGATATAACCGAGATTCCGATGACCTCAACCGCAACGAGCGAGTCGATAATCGAAAAGGTTATTGACAGGGTCAAGGCGGGCGCGATAAAAGAGATAAGCGATATCCGCGACGAGACGGACAGAAGCGGTCTTAAAATAACGATAGACCTTAAAAGGGGAACTGACCCCGACAAGCTCATGCAGAAGCTTTACAGGCTCACGCCGCTCTCGGATTCCTTCGCCTGCAACTTCAACGTCCTGATAGCGGGCTCACCCCGCGTCATGGGCGTCAAGGAGCTGCTCGAGGAGTGGATAGCGTTTCGCATGGAGTGCGTCAGACGCAGGACATATTTTGAGCTCAAAAAGGCCAAGGACAAGCTGCATCTGCTCCGCGGACTTGAAAAAATACTTCTCGATATCGACAAGGCTATAAAGATAGTCCGCAACACCGAGGAGGAGGCGGAGGTCGTCCCGAACCTTATGATAGGCTTCGGAATCGACCGCATTCAGGCCGAATTTGTCGCGGAGATAAAGCTTCGCCACCTCAACCGCGAATATATCTTAAAGCGCACCCAGGACATTGAGGAGCTCGAAAAGCTCGTTGCCGACCTTGAGGATATCCTCGCAAAGCGCGGCAGAGTGGGCAAGATAATTATAAACGAGCTTGAGGATGTCATAAAGAAATACGGCAAGCCGAGAAGAACGGAGATTATCTACGCCTCCGACATCGAGGATGAGGAAGAGGAGGAACAGATACCCGATTATCCCGTGACTCTCTTCTTCTCGAAGGAGGGCTATTTCAAGAAGATAACCCCGCAGTCCCTGCGCATGAGCAGCGAGCAGAAGTTCAAAGACGGCGACGAGCTCGCTCAGACAGTCGTCACGGATAACTCAAAGGAGCTGCTGTTCTTCACGAACCGCTGCCAGGTCTACAAGGCGCGTGTCAACGACTTCAAGGAGACTAAGGCGAGCGCACTCGGCGACTATGTGGCGAGCACGCTCGGCATGGACGAGGGCGAGACGGCAGTCTATATGGCTGTCACGTCCGACTATTCGGGCTATATGCTCTTCTTCTTTGAAAACGGAAAGGCTGCCAAGGTCGAGCTCTCCGTGTATCGAACAAAGACTAACCGCAAGAAGCTCATAAAGGCCTATTCGGACAAGTCACCCGCCGCGGCAATGTTCCATATCGAAAAAGATACGGAGCTTGTCATTGTTTCCTCCGCCGGCAGACATCTTCTGATAAATACGGGAGCCATATCGCCCAAGACCACCAAGGACACGCAGGGAGTCGGCGTTATGAGCCTCAAAAAGGGTCAGAAGGTAATGACCGTGCGCGAGTACAAAGAGGGCGAGTTTGCCAAGGCGTACAGATATAAGACAAAGAATCTGCCCGCCGCAGGCGCGTTGCTCAGCGCCGAGGACAAGGGCGAGCAGCTCGAATTGGGAATATAAAAAAGACCGTTTGCAAGGCTTCCCCGCAAAACGGTCGGCGGGAAAAGCCCTGCAAACGCATTAACTTCGGACTCTTGCCGCTGAGAGTAGTTTGCGCTTTCTCCGCGGGATAATACATCCGAACAAAGGAATTTTACGCATATTGCAAAACTTTTTATAAAAACTATTGAAATATATTAAAGTATATGCTAAAATATTTTAGCAATTTATGTTTGGAGGTTAACTTCATGGCAGTACATGAGATTATATTGGGTATAATCCTTCTTCTTCTTTCGGTCGCAATTATTGTTCTCGTCCTTCTTCAGGAGGGCAAGTCCGCAGGTCTTTCCGGCGCTATCGCAGGCGGCGCAGAGACTTTCTTCGGCAAGAACAAGAGCAGGACTATGGAGTCTAAGCTGGTGCTCATAACGAAGATTGTCGCTATCTCCTTCTTCGTTCTTGCACTCGTTGCAACGCTGCTTCTCCTCTTCCTTTAATATCAGGTATCGGAATCGGACAGGCAATATCTAAAAGCTGAACTTATGCGATCCTTCGGGGTCGCATTTTTTCATGCATATAAAAACCGCCCCGGGCTCAATGCTTTTACGCTGAGCCCGGGGCTATGTGTGCTTATAGGGATTGGCTTTTAATCAAGATTCAGCTCGACGCGCCCTTTCGGGATATACATTATCGTTCTGCAGCCGTTGGCACGTCTGAACTCGGCAACATATCCGCCCGCGAGGTCAAATCTGTAGCCGTAGGCGTTTTCGGCGAGTGTGTTTATCGTGGCGCTGTCGGTGAATTCCCTTGAATTTTTCGGCATGTAGTCGCCGCTCGTGTATGTGCTTATCTGTTCTCCGGTCTCGCGGTCGGTTTCCGGCTTTGATTTGCCGTTGTCCCAGAAAGCGTTGAATATCGGCGTGGTGTATTCAAGTGCGTCGACGGTGAGCTTGCCTATGTCCGCCACTCTGACGGCGACTATAGGCGATTCGTCAACGAGCAGGTCATAGAGCCCGTGGGCTTTTAGATATTCGACGGTGTTTGTCATTTCCTCGGTTATCGGAATAACGGATTTGAACTTGCCGAAATCTCCGTATTCCGAGCCGTTGGTCATTATCTCGCCATAGTTGCCGGCTTTCCAAGCGTTGTTTATTGCATCCTCGGGCGTTTCGGCATCTTCGCCGTCTGTGTCGGGCGAGTAGGCTTGGGCTGCCGTCACGGTTTTGACTCCGTCCGACGCTATGTCGTGATAGAGGGCCATAGCGCCGAGCCACTTCGAGTCGGAGCAGAGAATTCTGTCTGCGCCGAGAGAGGTTATGTCCTCATATATCGCGCGGGCGAGTCCGCGTGTGAATTTTTGGTCAACGACGACCTTTTTGTCCATCTGTCCCGAGAAGAGAACGGGGAATACTTTTTCGCTGTCTATGTTCAGCAGCTCGTTTTTGATTTTGTTGTTCCAGTTCTCGGTGTTCTCTATTGAATAGAGCGAGAGATAGTCGCCGAGCCCGACTGTCTGATATTCTCTTATTATCTCGCGCCCGTTCTTGAGCTTGTATTTTATAATAACAGTGCTGCGTACGGCTCTTTCGGAATAATCCTCGCTGCTTGAAACAACCTTTCTGCCCGAGACGATGAGCCTTTTGTGCAGCTCGCGCACGGCGTTAATGTCGCTTTCGCTTTTGAATCCGTCGATAATTATGCGTCTTTCGTCGGCGTTGCTGCGATAGTAGCAGCCGCTGTTTATGCCAACCGGGTTTCCGTTCTCGTCGAAGGCGAGATAGTAGCCGGAGTTTGCGTTGAATTTGAGTTCGTCTGCTCTTGTGCGGTAGCTTCCGAGAAGTATGTCCGGAGCGGATACCGATGCGCTCTCGATGCTGCCGACATCAGGCACGCGGCTGCTGTAACCGAAGAACCCGGTATAGAGCGAGAGCATAACGGCGACCGCGAGAGCCACATGGACAAGCCCGTATTTCCAATCCTTTTTGAGTGCCTTGAAGCTGAGATTGAGCATAATGTCGAAAACGACGAATATAACGGCGCTCAAAAGTACGGTTATTATGCCCGTTATAAGATATTGCTTGCCGGTGATTTGCGAAAAATAAAAATTAACGGCGACGATAGTCGAGCCTGCGGAAACAGAGAGCATGGCGGTCAGTAAAAAGTTTAACGTCTTGCTCCTGCCGCTGAAGCCGCATATCTCCACCTTCCTGCGCTTTAGCATCAAAAGCCCGAAAACGAACAGCAGGGCGGTCAGTATCGCCCAGAGTAAATAGGGCTCAAGAGACGGTGCACTCCAGCTTTTCAGCTCGTCTGCGGTGATTTTAGAGAACCCGTCGGCCGAGACCAACGAGCCCGAGCGGATGAATACGTCGTTGTTAAGCGAGAGCAGATTGAGACGCGACAGCACGCGCCCGAAAGGGGAGAGAGCCATGCTGATATCCTGGTTGTGACTCGCCGACGGATAGAGTGCGTAGTTTGAATTGTGAGGCGCGCCGAAGAGCAGCTTCGGTACAGTGTTATTGAGAAAATATACAGCAGCGCTCGGAAACGTTATGAATGCGAGCGAGAACAGTACCGATTCGCCTGCGGTTCCCACGCAGACGGAGACTGCCGCCGCAACAGAGAATCCCGCAAGCGCCGTCACGGTCATGTGAACGGCGTAAAACAGCAGCGTGCGCCAGAGCATGACGGACGAGCCGAAGTAGATAAGGTTCAGCATTGCCGAAAAGGCGAGCGGGAGAAGCACGGCCGCTTCGAGCATGACCGCTCCCGCCAGCCAGTGCGCCGAAAACAGACCCGCGCGGCTGATGCCGAGACTGAAATATATGTTGTTCTTCGCCCTGCTTGAGACGAATCTGAAAAGCATTATACCCAACGCCGCCGAGAGAATGACGAGCACCGCAGTATAGAAATAGAACCAAAAGTAAAAAATATCGGACACCGCGGAGCCGTTTCCGTCGGCGATTATCAGGAACTTTCCGGATTCGCGCAGAAGCTCCAACGTCGCCGAGCCGCCGCTCTTCAGCGCCGTAAGCTGTCTTATCTTGTCGCTGCCGAAAAAGCTTCTGAGGTAGAGCGCCAAGCTCATTACAAATACCGCGAGCGGAAAGGCAAAGTTCTTTCTCATCGCGTGTGCGACCGTGAAGCCGAACGGATTTTTAAAGCCGTCTTTTGTTCTGTTCACCCTTTCTCCCTCCGATGCTGCTCAGTTCGGCGGCCGCACCGTTTCAGCGCAGCCGCCGCTTGAAATTTATTTGCCTGTGCCGAGGTTCAGCTCGACTCTGCCCTTGGGAACGTACATTATCGTAAGAGCGCCGTTCTCGCGCTTGAACTCAACAAGGTATCCGCCCGTGAGGTCGAAGCGGTAGCCGTAGGCGTTGGCGGCGAGCTTTTCGACAATAGTCTTGTTTGTTACGGTTACGGCATCCTTCGGCATGGAATCGCCGCTGTTGTAGTTGCTCACCTGATAGGTGTAGCCGGTGGAATCCGTCTTTGAAACTGCCTTCGATTTTCCGTCATCCCAGAAGGCGTTGAATATCGGGCTAGAATAGCCGTATCCGTATCTTGTGTTCACGGAGTCGGTCGAGTGACCCATGTCCTTAACTCTGACGCTGACTATCGGGGACTCGTCTGTGAGCTTCTCGTAGAGTCCGTGCTCCTTGAGGAAGCTTATAGTGTTCGTCATCTCCGAGGTTATCGGAACTGTTGAGTAGTCGCCGAGTGAGATATAATGTCCGCTCGACTCTCCATGCGCCGAAAGCTCGTTGACCTTATCCTGCCTTGACATATCGAGATCTTCCTCAATACCCGGTTCCGGCATAGGCTCTGTTACGGTAGTGGCGCTTCCGTAGTACGCCTCATCCTGTGTGTTTTGACGAGAAACATAGAACGCAACCGAGCCGAGATATTTCGCGTTGCTTGTCAGGAACTTGTCGGAGCTCAGCGTGCTGATATCATTATATATCGCGCGCGCAAGACCTGCGGTCAGCTCCTCGTCAACAGCGGTTCTCTTGTCCATCTGAGCGGAGAAAAGTATCGGTATCATGCTCTTTGCATCGATGTTGAGCAGCTCGTTCTTGATTTTGCTGTTCCAGTTCTTGGTATCCTCAAGGGTATAGAGCGTGGGATAGTCTGTCAGCGGAACATAGTTATAAACTCTGACAAGCTCGCGTCCGTTCTTGAGCTTGTATTTTATGATAACCTTCTGGCTCGTGACTCTCTTCGAGTAGTCATCAGGGTCGCAGTTTGTCTTGTTGAGATTTCCGGCCTTTATCATAGCCTTGTGTATCTCGCGGACAGTGTTAATGTCATCCTTGTCCTTGAAGTCCTCAACGAGTGAGTTCGAACGGTTGCCGACATAGTAGTAGTCCTTGAGTCCGTCCTCGCCGAAGTAAAGGTTGCTGTTATATCCGGACTGGAGCCCGTTGCCGAGCTTGTAGCTGCCCATCAGTGCGTTGGGCGCGGAGATGGATGCACTCTCAATGGACTGAACATCGGGCACGCGGCTGCTGTAGCCGAAGAAGCCGGTGTAGAGCGAGAGCAGGAACGCCGCCATGAGACCGACGTGGACAAGACCTATCTTCCAGTCCTTTTTGAGAACCTTGAAGCTCAGGTGGACGAGTATATCGAGCACGAGGAAAACCGCCATGCTGATTACCAAAAGTATGGCTATAAGCACCCAGGTGGATATATCCGGATTTTTGGAAGCTAAGTAAATTACCAGCGAAGCGGCTCCGAAGGAGGCCATCATGCAGAGCACGAAGTTCAATACCGCGCTTCTGCCGGGGAAGCCGCAAATCTCGGCTTTTCTGCGCTTGAACATGAAAAGTCCGAACACGAAGAATGCGGCGATGAGAACTGCCCAGAGAATATAGGGAGTCAGAGAGGGAGCGGCCCATTTTTTGGCGGCCTCCTTGGTCATAGCCCCGACGGTTGCGGAATTGATGTAGGCGCTTCTGTTGAGAAGAAGCAGATTTATATGGGCGATAGCGCGGCCGAACAGGGTGCTGTTTGTCATATCCAGATAGTTCTCGCTGAAGCTTGAAGCGACGGGATATATGCCGTAGTAGGTTTTTGAGGGAGCGCCGTTGAGGATTGCGGGAACGCTGGAGTTGACGCACATTGTGACAACGCTCGGGAACGCCGCGAGAACGGCTGAAAAGCCTATCGATTCAATAACGGTGCCCACGCAGCTCGAGACCGCCGCCGCTATAGTGAGACCGGCGAGCACGGATATCGTGCAGTGCACGGCGTAGAACAGGAAGGTTCTCCAAAGCATGGCGGACGAGCCGAAAAAGTGGAGGTTGATTCCGAGCGATACTGCGAGCGGGATGAGCGTTGCCGCGAGCATCATAATTATGCCTGCAACCAGACGCGCTGTGTAGAGATCGGCGCGCTTAATGCCGAGGCTGTAATAGACGTTGACGGTCTTTTTATTGGTAACGAATCTGAAGAGCAAAACGCCGACTAACAGCGATATCACAACGAGCAGAGCGGGGTAGAATGAGATGAGCGGTTCATATGCCGCGCGCTCCGAGTCGAAGATAAAGACCTCGTACGCTTCGCGCATTAACTTCATAACGTCCTGACCGGTGATAGCGGCCTTGTTCTTTGCTTCGCTCAATACATCCCAGCAGAAGCCGGTGAGATAGAAAATCATGCTGAGCACAAATGTTGCAAGGGGGAGAATGAAGTTTTTCTTTATCGCGTGAGCGACGGAGAAACGGAATGTGTTCTTATATTTCTTCATCTGTGACACCTCATTTCTTCTCTTCGGGCTTGCCGAAGATGTCCTTGAAGTCGTAGTCGCTGCCCTCCATCTCCTCGAGGAAGATTTCTTCAAGCGTGAGCGGGAACTTTTCGATCATCAGCGGATTCATATTTTGAAGCTTCTTCTCGTTTTCGTCCATGTCGCCGTTGGCGCTCAGGGTGATTATCTTTCCGTCCTTCGAGAAGTGCCTGATGTCGAGATCCTTGAAATCGCTCTCTTCGAGGTCGCGGTCAAAGACCAGCCTGAACTTGCAGCGCGAGCCGCTGATATCGTCAACCGAGCAGTCCATGACTATGCTCTTGCCGTTTATCAGCGCAATGTGGTCGCACATATCGGCGAGGTCGTGGAGGTTATGAGAGGAGATTATGACGGAGCATTCCTCTTCGGCCATGTATTCGAGCAGGAGGTTCTTAATAAGATTCCTCTTTGCCGGGTCGAGTCCGTCGAAGCTCTCGTCGAGCAGGATGACCTCGGGCATAGTGGACATTCCGAGAATTATCTCTGCCTGTCTCTGCATTCCCTTTGAAAAGCCGCGTATGTTCTTCTTTGTGTCGAGTCCGAATACCTTTGAGAGCTTGTGCATGGTTTCGAAGCTGAAGCGGGGATAGTAGCCCGCATAGAATTTGCCCATGCTCTCTATTGTCGCATTGGGCTCGAAATAGAGGTCATCGGGGACATAGAAGAGTCTCTGCTTAACCTTTGCGTTGTCAAAAACATTCTCGCCGAATATTTTGACCTCGCCCTCGTCCGCCCGGTAAACTCCGGAGACCGTCTTGAGAAGAGTCGTTTTACCCGCGCCGTTGTAGCCGACAAGCCCGTATATTGACGACTTTTCGACCTTCAGCGACAGGTTCTGAATTGCGGTGAAGTCCTGGAACCGTTTTGTAACGCCGATTACTTCGATCATGATTCTTCCTCCTGAGTGTAGATTTCGTTGAGTATGTCGATGATTTCCTGTTTTTTGAGTCCCTTGGCGCGCGCCGCCGAAATGGCGTCCGAAATTTCGGAAACCGCCGTATCGTGTACCGTGTCGCTCTTGAAAGCCTTTTCGCTGACGAAGCTTCCCTTTCCGGGCACGGTATAGATAGCGCCGTAGGATTCAAGGTCGGAGAATGCCTTTTTTACCGTGTTTATGTTCACACCGGCATCGGCGGCAATGGACCGTATAGACGGCAGCTGTGAGTGCGGAGCGAACGAGCCGATAAGTATAAGCGTCAGTAATTGGTTCCTTATCTGCTCGTATGCCGGCACGCGGCTCTGCTTGTCGATTAAGACCACAGCGATTCTCCTTTCTTCGTGATTCGTGTGCACCGTTTGCACAAAATAAGAATAGGTGTGCTATCTGTCATAGCACGCCTATATCATAGCACGAAAAATCCCGTTGTCAACACTTTTTTCAAAAAATTTTAAGACAGCGGAAAAACTGCGATTTAAAGCCGGAAATATAAAAAAACGCCGAATGCAGGATATCAGACAGGCAATCAAAAGAAAGTCGTCCGACAGACAAGCATTCGGCAATGACAATATATCACGGAATAAAAATTGTGTCAATACCTTTTGTATTATCGGGCAGAATTTAAAAGCTTTCAAAGAAGTGCGATATACCTTGACAGCACGTAGACTAAAGACTGACATTGCAAAAGCAAAGAGAAGCTGATATAATAAATAGCAGAAAACGAATTATGCGATTTCCAGCGTCTCGCATATTAGACAAAGTGAATAGTGGCGATTATAGCTTGACGCTGAGCGAACAACAGTTTTTAAAGCATATAGAAGGAACAAAACAGTTTGAGGAATATAAAAAGATCCGTTTGGAAAAAGGCGGGAATCCGCAAAGTGTTTTGCTTGTAGATAAAGAAAAAGCACAAGAAATCATAAGGACCAGAGCCGGTACAGGAATAATTAGAAGTGATAGAAAAGGTGAACGGCCGGTGGAGGATATAAACTGTCATTTTGTCGTCGGAAGATATTTTGGAAACGGTAAGTATCATGAGACTACGAAAGTAGCTATACACTACGGGAAAAAGAGCTCGCACATTGTGCCAATAAGAGGTGATAATTTTGATTAATTTGTGGAGTTTCGCCGATGCAGAGCGAATAAAAATAACTGATATTGATGGAGATGTTTTTATTGGTAACATTGTTGATATTACTGATTCGGGGGAGAGATCAGATCTCGAACCAGAAGAAGATTGCATAACTATTGCTACAGATAAAGGAAACGTTCAGTTTGAGAATGCCGAGATTTTAAAAATAGATATTCTCGATTGAGCTCCGCCAAGCGAGAGTAAGGTGCCTCGCAATACTACAATCAGTTGTATAAAGATTTACGCTAAGATGATACAGAGGTGAACCTTTTGTATGGTAACGGTAAAGAAGCTATTACATGAAATTTTTACGGAAGATACCATTAAAGCCTTGGCAATTGGCTTTATGGCAGATGATCCTCGTGAAAAATCTAATTATCCTTCTGATATGCCGTATTCGGAATTCAAAAGGTTGATAACCAGTAAAAGCGTTCCGAGAAAGTTGAATGATACCGAGGAAAACAGAAGAAAATTCAGAAAGGCTGTTCACGAGAACCATCTAAAAAGTGCGATAGAAAACGGAGTAGGACTTACGGAAACTGAAAAGTATGCCGCTTACGAAATTATGTTTTCGCCCAGATGGTCGTAGATAATTTAATAATTACAGCGTCTTGCAGTCAAATGCAGGGCGCTGTTTTTATATCCAAAAATCGTTTGCCTGTATCGTAAACAGGGGAACAGTTGACCTTAACTGAGAAAAGAAGAGTAAAAAATGGCAGAAGAAAACAAGAATGTCGAAACCTTGGAGGGGCAGGGCGCCGAGGAGCAGAAAGAGCAGACTTCGCCCGAAAAGAAGTATACCGACGAGGAAGTCAACAACATCAGCATCAAAAACAGCAAAAAAGCGGTTGCAAAGCTCATGAAGGAGCTCGGCATAACCGAGAAAACCGACAGAGCAAAGGTCAAGGAGCTCAAACACTATTTCAAAAATGTACACTTTGTGAATTCCTATTGCCAAACCCTGAAAAAGAGGTTATAATATGGGCGGAAGTAAAAAATATATTTCAGAAAGTAAAAAGAAGCGGAAAAATAATTGTTCTGAAATCTTTCAATCAAAATGAAATCCATGTTCATGAATATAATGGAACAAAGCGTTCCAATATTGCACGAAAGCCGTCGAGAAAAGAACGCAGGTTACTGATAGTTGCAAGGTACGGAAAGGAATGAAAACTGTGGGATATCCGGGATTCGAACGTTATTTTTTTGAACAGGAGCTCGACGATCTTGACGAATCACTTCGAGGTGGAGGTTGGGATATAATCGTTGACGGTTATCGCTATTATTTTGATTTTGACGGCATGGATTATCACGGTCAGATGGCTGACATGAGGCTCACATGGGAAGAAGAAAAGCAATACAGTGTTTATTACGAGACCCTCGAAGAATTGATAGACGGGTATGTCTTTGCAAACGGACTGACTTTCAAAGAACTTTGGGAACAGAGAACAAGGAAAAAACTGGATTAAAGCTTACAGAATACTCTCTTAGCATCCGAAAGGGTGCTATTTTTTATATTTAAAATTGTGAATGGAGGTGAATAACAAGTGTGCACACAAGGCAAAATGCAATAACCGGATTGCTGAGTAATGCTATCAACGACGAAACCTCCGGAAAGACTGCAATACTGTATGAATGCAAAAAAGCCACCGGCTTACTCCAGCGAGTTGGGCTACAATTGCCCAAGCGGCTGTTTCTCACCGATGGCTACATACATAGTATATGCGATTCCGATTCAAGTGTCAAGCCAAAATTTGAAAATGTAACAAAGCGCCTGTAGGTTTACAATAGACGCGAGAGTGAATCGGGAGCATTGAAATAGAAATGAAAAAAGCCTTGGAACCGTTGATACACAACGACTTCAAGGCTTCTCTTTGGTGATCCATCGGAGATTCGAACTCCGGACACCTTGATTAAAAGTCAAGTGCTCTACCGACTGAGCTAATGGATCATATCCTTTTCGCTGTGCGGAAGCTGTATCCGCAAATCAGCTTGATTATCATATAATATTTGCTCGAAAAAGTCAAGCCTTTTTTGCGTTTTCTTCCCTTTGTTTTCACTCTTTATGATAAATTGTGCTCATTTAGTCCGAATATTCATTTCTTTGCGGCGGATACTATTCAGAGAAAACTGCCGGAGGCGCATTCTATGAAAATACTTTTTTATGATACAAAGCCGTATGACCGCGAGGCGTTCGAGAAGCTTGCGGGCAAATATCCCGACATTGAAATAGACTATCTCAAGACGGATATCTCTTACCGCACCGCGCCGCTCTCGAAAGGCTATGACGCCGTGTGCCTGTTCGTCGCGTCCGATGTCGACAGGCGGGTGGTGGATATCCTCGCCGAGAACGGGGTCAGGCTCATTCTCATGCGCTGCGCCGGATATAACAATGTCGATCTTCCGGCGGCGCAGGAGCACGGCATCTCCGTTATGCGTGTGCCGGGATATTCACCGGAAGCAATAGCCGAGCATGCCCTCGCGCTCGCGTTCGCCGTCAACCGCCGCATACACAAGGCTTATATAAAAGTGCGCGAAAATAATTTCAGCCTCATGGGTCTTACGGGAGTCAACTTCTGCGGCAAGACGGCGGGAGTCGTCGGCACGGGAAAGATAGGCGCATCGTTCGCGCGAGCCTGCCGCGGGCTAGGGATGAATGTTATCGCCTATGATAAGTATCGGAACCCCTCGCTCGACTTCGTTCGATATGTCGAACTCGATGAACTTCTCAGCGAAGGCGATCTGATATCCCTCCATTGCCCGCTGACCGAGGAGACCTATCATATGATAAATATCAACGCGATAGAGCGGATGAAGGACGGCGTTATCCTTGTTAACACCTCGCGCGGCGCGCTGATAAGCACGCCCGATCTTATAAAAGGTATAAGGCAGCATAAATTTATGGGCGTCGGGCTCGATGTGTATGAGGAGGAGACGCACAATGTCTTTGAAAACCGCGAGGACGATATTCTCGAAACCTCCGTCACGGCTCGCCTTCTGTCTTTTCCTAATGTTATAATCACCTCGCACCAGGGCTTTTTGACCCGCGAGGCGCTTGAGTCGATAAGTGAGACCACGTTTGAAAACGCTACCTCGTTTAGTAGGGGAGAGCCGATACAGGCGAATATAGTTAAATATAATTAATGTATGCTAATCATGCGCGGCGGTAAATTCCGCCGCTTTTTTCTGCCCGCTGTTGATTAAATCGCATTTGTATGATAAAATTCTCATATAACCGATTCAAAGGAGTGAGGGAGACTTCGGGTCTCGTAAATATGAAAAACAAAGTTCTGCCTAAAATAACAAACATATCTGCGATTGTCGACATAGTCTGCGCAGCTGCGTTCTTTATTGTTCAGATAATCGATGCCGCGAAGCCCGATTCGGTCAGCTCGCCCGTCATGCTCGGCTTTCTCATTGCGAGCGCCGTTGCGATAATTGTCTTTTTCGCGTTTCGTATCGTCGGTGTTGCCGTGGGCGTGCAGTCCTCTAAGTCGCTGACGCTCATTTCGTATGCTGTCGATGCCGCATGGGTCGTGTCAATGGTATTTGTGCTCAAAAACCTCAATGTCTTCTAAGGAGTGGCGGAATGATGTATGCTGTTATCGCCGCTGTTGTTTCGGCGGCTCTGCTTGTGTATTTTACGGTGCGTATTGCCCGCGAACCCAAAAGCTCCGACTGCGTCGTGTATATTCCGAGGTGGCTCTTCTTTTTGGGGCTGGTCGTCTATATTTTCGGCGCGGGGGTCGGCGTTGCCATGCTCGCCGTCGGGAGATTCTTCTTTGCGATTCCCGGCTTGCTCTGTATGCTGTTCGGCTGCGCCGCCATGCTCTGCTGCCTCAATCAGAAGGCCGTGTCCGTCGGGGACGGGGAGTATGTCTATTCGACTATGTTCGGCAGGGAGAAGCGGTTCAACGCCTCCGACTATGTCCGAATGACCCGCAATTCCGATTCGCTCACCCTGAAGTTTAAAAACGGTAAAATGCATATTGATAACCTCGCCATTATCGGCGACGACTTCAAAAACAGTCTGATTGAAGGCAAAAAAGACTGAATATTGCCTCTTGTTTGCGCTCCGTGCCCAGTTGCACGGGGCGTTTAAATTTTTCGAGCTTTTTCGCAAAATTTTTTTGAAAAAACTGTTGACAATAATATATGAATGAGTTATCATATGAATAGTAAGACATATGAATGAACAAACATATGAATTGCTGCTCAAATGAACGGAGGACAAAAACATGGAACATAACCACGAAAAGATGCTCGATATGGTCAGACACGAGCTGCCGACGGACGAGCTGCTCTGCGACCTGTCCGACCTGTTCAGGCTCTTCGGCGACACGACCCGCGTTAAAATCCTGTTTTCGCTCTTTGAGTCGGAGATGTGCGTCTGCGCCATCGCGGAGCTGCTCGGTATGACGCAGTCGGCAATATCGCATCAGCTGAAAATCCTCAAGGACGCGAACCTTGTCGCAAACCGCCGCGAGGGCAAAACGATTTATTATTTTCTTTCCGACGACCATGTCAGAACGATTATATCCAAAGGTTTTGAACATCTTATTGAAGAAAGGACCGAGAATAATGAAGAGGATATTTAAGCTTGAGGACCTTGACTGCGCGAACTGCGCGGCGAAGATGGAGGCGGCTCTCGCCAAGGTGGACGGCGTTGAACACGTGAGCGTCAACTTCTTCACTCAGAAGCTGACCCTCGAGGCCGCGGACGGCGACTTTGACGAGGTGCTCAAAAAGGTAGTCAAGACCGCAAAGAAAGTTGAACCCGATTGCAAAATAATTCTTAAGTAAGAGGGGTGTTTCCGATGACGGGAAAGCAGAAGAAAACGCTGGCAAGAATAATAGTATCGGTCGTGCTGACCGGTGTCGCCTGGGCAGTGGATGAAATTTTAGGCTTCGAGGGTTGGAAAGCGCTGCTGCTCTACATTGCGCCATATCTCGTGATAGGCTACGATGTGCTGTGGGACGCTATACGCAATATCGCTCACGGACAGGTGTTCGACGAGCACTTTCTTATGGCGCTCGCAACTGTCGGCGCGTTCGGCATAGGCGATTACCGCGAGGCCTCGGCTGTTATGATATTCTATCAGATAGGCGAGCTGTTTCAGAGCATCGCCGTGGGCAGGAGCCGCAAGTCGATATCCGCGCTCATGGATATCCGCCCCGACTATGCCGTAGTCGTGCGCGACGGCAAGGAGGAGACCGTGTCGCCGGAAGAAGTTGAGCTCGGCGAAACGATAGTTATAAAGCCCGGCGAGAAAATGCCGCTTGACGGTGAAATAATCGACGGTTCGACCTCCGTGAACACCGCCGTCCTGACGGGTGAAAGCCTGCCCGCCGACAAAACCGTGGGCGACAGGGTAACGAGCGGAACCGTCAATCTTTCGGGCGTTATCCGTGTTAAGACCCAGAGCCGTTTCGAGGAGAGCACGGTTGCCAAAATCCTCGAGCTCGTCGAAAACTCCTCGGAGAAAAAGGCGAGAGCCGAGAACTTTATTACCCGCTTCTCGCGCTGGTACACTCCCTGCGTCGTCATAGGCGCAGTCGTGCTGGCTGTTTTGCCGCCGCTTGTCACCATGCTCATGGGAACGCAGAGCACCTGGAGCCTTTGGAGCATATGGATAGAGCGTGCGCTTACCTTCCTTGTCGTATCGTGCCCGTGCGCGCTGGTCGTGTCCGTTCCGCTGTCATTCTTCGGCGGTATAGGAGGAGCCTCGCGTGAAGGCATACTTATAAAGGGCGCTAATTATATGGAGACGCTCTCTAAGATAGATACGGTCGTATTCGACAAGACCGGAACGCTGACCAAGGGAACCTTCGCCGTCAACGCGATTCATCCGAACAATATTACCGAGGCGCATCTTCTCGATGTTGCCGCCGCTGCGGAGAGCTATTCGACTCATCCCGTCGGCGAGTCGATAGTAGCGGCGCATAAGGGTCATATAGACAAGAGCTGCATAGGCAAGATAACCGAGCACGCGGGCATGGGACTCGAGGCCGTTATTGACGGCAAGACCTACTTTGTCGGCAACGGCAAGCTCATGGATATGGCGGGCGCCGAGTGGCACGATTGCCATATGGCGGGCACCGTTATCCATATCAGCGAGGGCTCGCAGTATCTCGGTCATATAGTTATCAACGATGAGCTCAAGCCCGATTCGGCATCCGCGATAGCGAAGCTCAAGGAGCTCGGTATAAAGAATACCGTTATGCTGACGGGCGACAATGAGCGCGTGGCTCAGGCAGTCGGCGAGCAGCTCGGACTCAGCGCGGTCCATGCAAAACTGCTCCCGTCGCAGAAGGTCGAGCGGGTTGAAGAGCTGCTCGGAGAGGGCAATAAAGTTGCGTTCGTCGGCGACGGCATAAACGATGCGCCCGTGCTCACAAGAGCCGACGTCGGTATCGCCATGGGCGCTATGGGCAGCGACGCCGCTATAGAATCCGCGGATATCGTCCTCATGGACGACAAAATTTCGAAGCTCCCAACGGCTATAAAAATAGCGAGAAAGACCATGCGCATAGTCAACGAGAACATCTGGATAGCTTTGGCGGTCAAGGTTATTATCCTTGTGCTCAGCGCGTTCGGTATAGCGGATATGTGGATAGCGGTTTTCGGCGATGTCGGAGTGCTTATCCTCGCTGTGCTCAACGCCATGCGAGCGATGCTTAAAATAAAAAAATAACAGACCGACAAAAACGGCGGAAGGGGATAGTCCTTTCCGCCGCTTTTTATGTCTTGCTGAGCTCCCTGCGCTTTGCTCGCCTGACTCTGTTTATGTGCCGCTCGAAGTCGCCGCTGTTGAGAAGCTCGGTCAGCACCAGCTGTTCGAATGTCGGCACGGTGCAGGAGTAGAAGCCGAGCCTCTCTTCAAATGTTTTGATGAGTCTCTTTGGCAGAACCATATATCCCACGCGCATTGAGGGCGATATCGTCTTTGAAAACGTGTTCAGATATATAACATTGTCCTGTTCGGACAGAGCAAAAAGCGTGTCCGCGGGCTTTTGCGAGACGGAAAATTCCGAGTCGTAGTCCGATTCGACAATGAACCTGCCGCCTTTTTCGGCCCAGCAGATATATTCGTACCGTTTTGAGGCGGATGCCGTAACGCCCGTCGGAAAGCTTCGATACGGAGTCGTATGCAGTATATCCGCACCGCTGCCGCTGAGCGCCGCGCCGTCTATGCCGTCGTCGGAGAGGGGGAGAAGCTCGTATTTTACTCCCGCCGCCCGATACACGTGCTCTATCTTTTCATATGACGGCGATTCTATGGCATAAGTTTTCTCTCTGCCGAGCAGATCGACTATCAGCCCGCAAAGATACTCCGCGCCCGAGCCGACCACTATCTGCTCCGCATCAACGTTTATTCCTCGGTTTCTCGCTAAATATTGCCGCAGTGCATCGCGCAGCTCCATGAGCCCCTTGTGCGGCGAGCGTTCGAGTATCTCGTCTGCCCTGTCCGCGATAACCTTTCGCATAGTCCTGCTGAGCAGTGATACGGGAAAAACGGGCTTGCTGTGCCCGAGGTGCTTTTCCTGCGCCGGCTCGGAGAAATTTCCGCCCGACGCGGCAAAGCCGTCCGACCGCTTGAATATCACAAAATATCCGCTGCGCTCGCGCGCCTGAGCATAGCCCTCCTCGCACAGCAGGTCATATGCGTGCTCCGTCGTTACCGTGCTCACCCCGAGCTCATCTGCGAGCAGACGCTTTGACGGAAGCCTACTCCCGTAAGCGAACGCCCCGCCGACTATATCCGCCCGAAGCAGCCTGTAAATCTGCAAATAGACCGGGCGGTCGTTCATATCAACCGTGTATTTCATCTGGCTATATTATTTTCTCCGTTTCTGACTATTTTATATTATCAGTGCTATTGTATAATATCCCTGACAGAAAATCAAGGAGGATATCAAAATGAAAGCAAAAAGCAGCACAAAAAGAACCACCCTGTGGGTGTGCCTGACGGCAATGTTCATGGCGCTCAACGTCGCCATGAGCTCGTTCGGCGTTCCCGTACCGGGCGGACATCTGTATCTCAACGATATAATCATCTGCACCGCGGCGATAATACTCGATCCCGTTGCGGCATTCATAGTCGGCGGAGTCGGCGCATTTTTGGGCGACCTGCTGTTCTATCCGGCGCCGATGTTCGTCTCGCTGGTGACGCACGGACTCCAGGCGATTATCATCTCCGTTTTTTCGCACTATGTTCTCAAGAAGCATCCCGTGCTCGCGAGCGGAATAGGCGTCTCGATAGGCGCCGTTATCATGGTCGTCGGCTATTCTCTCGGCAGAGCGTTTATTTACAGCACCCCGGAATACGCCCTTATGAAGCTGCCATTCCAGTTCTTTCAGGCTGCGGTCGGCGCGGTAGCCGGTATGCTCCTGTGCTGGAAGTGCGGAGTTTACAAGCTATATAACAGGGCGCTTGTAAAAGCCGCCGGAGGCAGCAGAAAAGAGCGGAAAGAACCTGCTGATAAAAGCTCAAAGTAATAAAAACTCTTGATTTTTATCGCTCGCTGTGATATAATATCTGAGCATTACGCACGCGAAGCTTTAGGATGTCGCCCGGTGCGGTGAATTTTCACCGTTGCGGCCGCCCTGTTTCGCGGAGGAAAAACCAAAGGAGGAAAAAACAAATGTCAGTAGTATCAATGAAGCAGCTGCTTGAAGCAGGTGTGCACTTCGGTCATCAGACCAGAAGATGGAACCCCAAAATGGCTCCCTATATTTTCACGGAGCGCAACGGTATTTACATCATCGACCTTCAGAAGACGGTCAAGAAGCTTGAGGACGCCTACATGGCAGTTCGCGACATCGCCGCAGACGGCAAGGAGATCCTTTTCGTCGGCACGAAGAAGCAGGCTCAGGATTCTATCCGCGAGGAGGCAGAGCGCTGCGGTATGCCTTATGTCAACGCTCGCTGGCTCGGCGGTATGCTCACCAACTTCAACACCATTCAGCGCCGTATAAAGAGACTTGAGCAGCTCAAGGCCATGGAGGCTGACGGAACCTTCGATATGCTTCCCAAGAAGGAAGTTATCAAGCTCCAGCTCGAGATAGAGAAGCTTGAGAAGTTCATGGGCGGTATCTCCAAGATGAAGAAGCAGCCCGCCGCTATGTTTATAGTCGATCCCCGCAAGGAGAAGATCGCTGTTCTCGAGGCTCACAAGCTCGGTATTCCGATCATCGCTATCGTTGACACAAACTGCGATCCCGATGAAGTAGACTATGTTATCCCCGGCAATGACGACGCTATCCGCGCTGTCCGTCTCATCTCCGCCGCAATGGCAGACGCTGTCATCGAGGGCAGACAGGGCGAGCAGGGCGAAGCAGAGGCTGCCGAGGTCGAAGAGACAGAGGAGGATAAATAATGAACTTCACTGCTAAAGACGTACAGGCACTCAGAGAGAAGACCGGTGTCGGCATGATGGACTGCAAAAAGGCTCTCCAGGAGTCCGACGGCGATATGGATAAGGCGATTGACTTCCTTCGTGAGAAGGGTCTTGCCGCCGCAACGAAGAAGGCCTCCAGAATTGCTGCCGAGGGCGCGGTTCTCGCTTACAATGACGAGGAGAAGAAGGTCGGCGTAGTCGTCGAAGTCAACTCCGAGACCGATTTCGTTGCAAAGAACGAAGTTTTCCAGGCATTCGTGCTCGATATAGCAAAGACTATAGTTGCAGAGAACCCCGCAGATGTTGACGCTCTTCTTAACGTCAAGCTCGCAGGCTCTGACAGAACCGTTCAGGAGAACCTTCAGGATAAGGTTCTCGCTATCGGTGAGAATCTCAAGATTCGCCGTTTTGTCAGACATGAGGGTAGCGTCTCCACTTATGTCCACATGGGCGGCTCCGTCGGCGTTATGGTATTCTTTGATACCGATGACGCTACCGCCGCAAAGCCCGAGTTCAAGGTTATGGGCAAGGATGTTGCGATGCAGATCGCCGCTATGAGCCCGCTTTACCTCTGCCGCGATGAGGTCCCCGCAGATGTCATCGAGCATGAGAAGAGCATCAACCTTGCTCAGATTAAAGAGGATCCCAAGATGGCGAGCAAGCCCGAGAAGGTTATCGAGGGCATCATCAACGGCAAGATCGCAAAGTTCTGCAAGGAGAACTGCCTGCTTGAGCAGCAGTTCGTTAAGGACGGCGATATCAACGTTGCCAAGTATATCGACAACGCAGCCAAGGAGCTCGGCGCTTCTATAAAGGCTACCGGCTTTGTCCGCTATGCGAAGGGCGAGGGTCTCCAGAAGAAAGAGGAGAACTACGCCGAGGAAATCGCAAAGATGACCGGCAAATAATCAAATAAAAGTGAGGCAGTCGAAAGGCTGCCTCGTTTTTTATGTACGGATAGCTTATCCCCGCAGCTTAATTGACTGCGGGGATAAGTTTATTCTGTTTTTGCGGGTTTCTTTTCTTTCTTATAAATGCTGTAACTCAGCCAGCGCTTACCCCTGTAGCGCAGGCAGAACGCAACTGCGCGGAACACCCAGTCGACTATCATCGCCAACCAAACGCCGATAGCGCCCATTCCGAGCTTGAGTCCGATTATGTAGCTCAGAAGCAGTCGGAAAGTGAACATCGAAAACAGCGCGATGCACATAGTGAACTTGACGTCGTTCGCAGCCTTCAGGACATTCGGCATGGTGAACGAAGCGGGCCAGATGAAAATGGCACAGCCGTTGTGGATAATGATGAGCTTTAACGCGAGCGAATATGCGTCGGGCGAGATATTGTACATCCTGAGCGTCAGCGGGAGAGTCGCGAGGATTATCGCGTTCCATATCGCCGACATAAGGTAGGTGAGCCGCATCAGCTTTTTCGTGTGCAGTCTTATCTGCTCTTCGCTGCCGAGACCGACGCACTGGCCTATGACCGTTATCACCGCAAGCCCCATCGCCTGACCGGGTATGCAGCCGATTCCGTCGAGGTTATTTGCGACTGCGTTAGCCGCTATCTGAACCGTTCCGAACGAGGTTATAATGCTGACGACAAGTATGCGCCCGAGGTGAAACAGGCTGCTCTCGATGCTGCTGGGTATTCCTATAGAGAGTATCTTTTTTATAAGCCCGAAATTCGGCCTGAATTTATCCTTAATCGAGATATAAATCGGATGATCTCTCTTGTGCAGGAGGATGAGCAGGAGGAGCATCGCCGCAAAACGCGAAATAGTCGAGGATGCCGCCGCGCCAGCAACACCCCATTTGACTCCGTATATGAGAATGGCATTGCCGATTATGTTCATAATTGTGGTGATGAGCGAGGCTAACATCGATATTTTCGAGTTGCCCATGGCGCGGAAAAGCGCCGCACAGCAGTTATATATAGCGAGGAACGGGAACGACAGCGCGGATATCCAGAAATATGTCAATGCGGACTGCATAACGCCCTCTTCAAGCGTGCTGAAAAAGAGCCTGAGCAGCTGAGCCTTGAAAACAAGGGTCAGTGCCATGAGTACAATCGAGATTATAAACGCGATAAATATCAGCTGAGATGCGCTGTTGCGCGCGTCCTTCGCTCTTTTGGCTCCGATGAACTGCGCCGCAACGACTGCGCCGCCCGTAGCGAGCGCGGCAAAGACGTTTATCATCAGCGTCATTATCATGTCAACGAGCGAAACGCCCGAAATAGCCTCGTCGCCGAGACCGGATATCATAACCGTGTCGCAGAAGCCGACGGATATGGCGAGAAACTGCTCAATGACAAGCGGGAATATCAGTTTTTTGAGTGCTTTGTTGCTGAAAAGCGGTTTTTCAGCGCGGGGAGTTGCAACAGCTTCCATTTGAGACCTCCGTTTGTTATACGGATATATATTAACATATTTACTTCTGCAATTCAATCCGTCGAAGCCGTAAAAATATGCACTGCGGGGTGTCGCAGTGCATATTTTTATTTTTTCTTAACTATTCTGAATTCGCTTATCATAACTCCCGCGTGCTCCTCGAATATCTCGATTTCAACGCATCCGTTGACGAACACGCTTTTCGGCAGCCGGTATACTGCACAAATAAAGCCGTCGGGCAGCATTTCGCGGTTATACTCCTCGTCCTCCGCGCCGAACTGACCGCCTTTGTATACAGTCGTTCCGTTCGCCTTTACCGTCAGGTCGTCAATGCGCTCGTCCTTTTTCTGTCGGTAGGTGACTTTGAGCTCGTAGTCGGTATCATAGCGGAAACCGCCCAATTTACATCTGAACGACCGGTTGTCGAAAACTTTAAAAAGGCAGGTCGGGAGACTTCCGTTGTTGACGTCGGGGCGGTCGCCCTGGAAGTTCATGTATATGCCCTCGGATCCCGCTTCCTGCCTGCAGCCGAGAACCCCGAGACCGTGCTCCGCGACAGAGTAATAATACTCGTCGCTCTCGACCTCGTTGCGCCTTACGCTGCGAAGCATATATTCTTTCGCCTCATTTTCGGGCATTTCTTCGGCTTTTTTCAGTCTCCCCAGCAGCCACGCGCGGTCGGTATTCGGCAGGTCGATGGTCTCGAGCACCGCACCTCGTTCCCAGCTGTCGGCGCAGTAGCGCTCAACATCCGTCTGCAGGCCAATCTGCTCAAAAAGCTCGCCGGCTATGCGCTCTATATCCGCACGCAGCGCTTTCTTGCGCCCGTCCTCGGTGTTTTGCAGTATCTCCCTTGCGCTCTCAAGCCTGCCCGAGAGAATTTCGCGCCTTGCCTGCTTTATTGCTTTCAGCTCGATTATGCGCCTGTGCCGAAGATATGCGTCGCATTTTGCGCGGAACAGGCATTGATTAAACCGCCAAAGCTTCAAAGCACTCGGATATCTTTCGGCCAACGACTCCCAGCCCTTGAGATTGTCGTCGATTCCGGGATTCTCCGCCGGGTCTGTCTGCCAGTTTAGCTCAAGCCCGAGTATCCTGTCCGCAACCTCGTCGGCGGGCAGGGAGGGGAAATACAGGCGCGAATAATCCTCAAGCGAGTCGCGCACGTCTGTATCGGGGAAAAAGTCCATGTCGCTCCAGACGCACTTGTTCACATCGTCCGTTATGCCCTCGGAATATGACACGCTGCCTATGACATATCTGCGTGTGAGGCGGTGAATCTCCCTGTATTCGCAGGGTCGGGGATTCGTGCATTCGCGGCTGAGCCCCGATGCCAGCGCATAGTGCCAGTCGTCGCGGTCGAAGTGAACGGGATATTCGCAGCGCACGTTGTGCGTGATATCGGGATAGAATCTTATAGGATATTTTGCGGGCAGCCTGCGCCTGAGTTCATCCATTTCAAAGGCGTGGTTCGGGCCCGTTATAATGCCGTCTATCCCGTCTGGCAGCTTTTCGAGCTCATCCATGAGCCTCTCGCCCCAGTCGGGTATCGAGTGCGGCTGCTGCGCGGACGGCCACATCTCGGCGTTCGGGTGATACTCCTTGAGCAGGCGCGAAAACTCGCGGCAGCGGCGTATAAACTCGTCCGCCTTATAGTCTCCGGGATCGCCTCCGGGCGGGAACATGACGTCTATCCTCGGCGTGCGCTCAAAGACGCATCTGCGCCGTTTCTCGGCGCCCTCAAGGCTCTCGCGGTCGTTGGGATACCAGAGCGACACATCGAGGTCATATTCGTCCGCTATCCTTGACGCCTCAACGAGAAAGTCCTGCGGATCGTATTTCATCAGCCTGTTTTTCTTCGCGTCAAGCCCGTTAGAGGGAATGTGCTCAACAGTGTTGCAGCCGAAGAACATCAGGTCGAGATAATATCTGCGGTAGTCCTCGATATCCCATGCGTCGTAGCTGTTGGGCGTTGTGCGGTAGCCGAGCTGATGACCTCTTATGCGCTTGTCGGGCTCATATCTGCCGCCGATATCCTGTATGAGCGTGATTTTTTCGCCCGAGACTTCGATTTTGCGCAGAAACATACCTGCGGCAAAAATCAGCCCGCGTATGCCCTGTGCCTTAAAGACAAGGCGCTTTCCGTCCTGCTCTATTTCGTATCCGTCTCTGAGCCCGTCGGGGTCGGCGATAAAAGAGATATCGGCCCTGTCTGAGCCTGTTATTTCGGGGAATTTGCCCGTTCTCGATTCTATTTCGCCGCGCAGGATTTCGGCCGCCTTGAGCGCGTCGCCGTCCTGCGCGAAAATTTTAAGAGCGCTGTATTCATATCTCATTTTGCTCACCCAAAAAGCTTCCTCATCATTTTAAGTCCCGCCGCCGCTTCCTTTTCAAAGTCCGTGCAGCCGGCTTCAATGCTTATTCTTCCGTCATATCCCGCATTCTTTACGGCGCTGACAAACGGCGTATAGTCGTAGCCGTCGCCCTCGGCGGGGTATACTCGCTTCGACCTGCCGCTCTCCGTGTCCCTCGCCGTAGGGTTCGAGAAGTGTATATGTATCAGTCTTTCTCCCGCATATCCGAGCGCACCGAAGTCCTCGTTTTCCATGGCCATGTGATATATATCGGCGAGGACAAATACGCTCTTTAGCCCGAGCTTGCGGCAGATGTCTGTGCTCTCGCGCACGGTCGTAAACACATTCGTTTCGAGCCTGTTCAGCGGCTCTATCGCAACTCTTATCCCGCGCTCCCGCGCTTCGCCGTCTATGACGCGCAGAGCCGAATAAAGCTGTTCGAGCCCTTTTTCTCTGTCGAATCCGTCAGGCACGCTGCGCGAGCGGCCGCTGCCGAGCACACAGGTTTTAACTCCGAGAAACGCGGCGTTGTCAAAGGCGCGGCGCGTGTAGTCTCTTATAATTTCAATGTCCGCGTCCTCTCCGGCGAGGTGTATTTCTCCGGGAAAAAAGCAGTTCGCCGCCTCAAGCTTTGCGCCGCAGCCGTCAAGCAGAGCCTTTGTCTCCGTGAGCTCCCGCAGGCCGAGAGCTTTTATGTGCCCTAAGTTGCTCTCAAGGTAGTCGTATCCGAGCTTTGCGGCAGATTCAAGCCTGTCAAACCCGACGCAGGTTCCGAGCAGCATATCGCAGCCTCCTTCATCTGTTTTTTTATTCCGAATAAATGGTAACACGCCCGCAGCCGCCCTGTCAATCTCCGTTTAAAATTTTTTTCGACGGTATTAAGAGCGCGCTATATGGGAATAATTTTTTATAGTGCGAGCAAAGCGGGAGGCGGCGGAATGCAGTATAACAGAGTAGAGATTTGCGGAGTGAACACATCAAAATTAAAAGTGCTCAAAGAGAAAGAAAAGACGGAGCTTCTGCGCCGTATGCACTCGGGGGACAGGTCTGCGCGGGACGAGCTTATAAACGGAAACCTGCGCCTTGTTCTGAGCGTCGTTCAGCGCTTTACAAACAGGGGAGAGAACCCCGACGACCTCTTTCAGGTCGGGTGCATAGGGCTTATAAAGGCTATTGACAACTTCGATATAAATCAAAACGTCCGCTTTTCGACCTACGCCGTGCCCATGATAATAGGCGAGATACGCCGCTATCTGCGTGACAATAACTCCCTGCGCGTCAGCCGCTCGATAAGAGACGTAGCCTACCACGCGATGCAGGAGAAAGAAAAGCTTGTGGTGAAGCTCGGGCGCGATCCCACAATCGAAGAGATAGCTAAAGCGATGAACATGAAAAAAGAGGATATAGTTCTGTCTCTGGAGGCGATAGTAGAGCCGGTGTCGCTCTATGAGCCTGTGTTCTCGGACGGCGGCGATACCATATATGTTATGGATCAGCTCGGCGACAACGGCGACGACGGGAGCTGGCTCGACGAGATAATCTTTCGCGAGTCGGTCGAAAATCTGCCGGAGCGGGAGAAAAAGATACTCTATCTCCGCTTTTTAAAGGGAAAGACCCAGACGGAGGTGGCGGGGGAGATAGGTATCTCTCAGGCGCAGGTCTCGCGACTCGAAAAGGGTGCTATCGAAGCGATAAAAAGGAATAACAGAGCGTGAGCATATGCCGTATGAATTTTTCATTACGGCTTTTTGCCTTAAAAAGGATGACAAAACTTCTGTTTGGTGGTATACTTCATATTACTTAATACTACCCCGAGGAGGTCATGAATTGAAAAAAAAGATAGAATTCGATTCGGGAAAGAAAGTGTTTCCGATAATTATTGCGGTTATCGGTGCGGCCCTTATGCTCGCGATGTGGATAACGCGGCTGAATATGACTGCGGTTGTTTGCGTGGCATATTGCTGCATCGTCTCCGCGCTGATAGTTATCGGTATGTTCTTTAAGCGCAGGCTTTATCTCGGCTTCGTTGTCGGCTACTGTGCCGCGCTTTTCGGCATTATCACTTATTACATAGCGTTCGGCGCGGATGCGGGCTTCGGCGCATTCACATCCGGTCTCGCCGGTTTCTCGAGTGCCGAGCATCCGCTGCTCACGGGCGAGGGCAACTTCTTTACCCGCCTGCTCGGTAATCTACTGCTTGCCCTGCCGAGCATAGCCGTTATTGTCGGCGTTATTCTCTGCGTTGTAAAAATCGATAAAAAGGTCACACTTCAGAAGGTTATGTCCCGCATTCTCAGCGTGCTGCTCGTGTTTACTACCATAGCTTTCGTGCTCACCATGAACCTGCGCTCGAAGCCCAACGCTCAGCGTATGTGGGAGGGTCAGGACGATTACCTCAAGGGTATTGACAAAAACAAGACGAAGAAAAACGCACCCAACGTCCTGTTCGTCCTCATGGATGACCTCGGCTACGGCGACGTCTCCGCCGACGGCGCGATATACGATACCCCGAATATCGACCGCATCGGCAATGAAGGCGCGCAGTTCACCAACTTCTATTCGAGCTATTCCGTCTGCTCACCCGCGCGTTTTGCCGCGCTCACGGGACGCTATCCCTATCGCGGATATGCGGATAATGTTATATATCCGACCGTTGACACCTTCTCGCCCTTCGCCTCGACCCGTATATTCAACTCCATCGAGATGGGCGGCAATGCCGACGGTATGCTCGGCGACGAGATAACCATAGCCGAGGCTCTCAAGGGAGCGGGCTATGCCACCGGCTGCTTCGGCAAGTGGCATCTCGGCGACTACGGCGAGTACCTGCCCACAAATCAGGGCTTCGATTATTTCTACGGCAGCCACTATGTCAACGATATGAATCCGTTCTATCACGTCAGGGAGGAGAACGGAGAGTATGAGATAGCCCGCGGCACAGACGAGCTCAAGGATCAGGGCAACGCCACAAAGTGGATATACGAGGAAATGAACGATTGGATAACCGATCAGGTCAAGCAGGGCGACGAGCCTTTCTTCGCGTTCTATGCAACTCCGTGGCCGCACGCGCCCGTATTCGTCGGCGACGAGTTCAAGGGCAAGTCCGGCATGGGCACTTATGTCGACTGCGTTACAGAGTTCGACTATTATCTCGGCAAGCTGTTTGATACCCTCGAGGAGCTCGGTGTTATGGACGACACGATAATCGTGTTCACCAGCGACAACGGCCCTGCGCTTCAGGGCTCCACGGGCGACCTCCGCGGAGGCAAATATCTCGCTTATGAGGGCGGTCAGAAGGTTCCGTTTATGATTCGCTGGGGCAACAACGGCGGTCTGTTCAAGGCAGGCTCGACCTATGACGAGTCCGCTACGCTCGTTGACCTGTTCCCGACGCTCATAGAGATGTGCGGCGTCACCGGAAACGGCGGAACGCAGAAAAACTATCTTCCCGCGGATCGCGTAATAGACGGTGTTTCGATGGTTCCCGTGTTCACGCAGAACAAGGTCATACATACCGCCGACACCCCGATACTCCACATGAAGCGCGAAAAGCTCAAGGCTATCCAGTACGCTATACCGACTGCCGATATCCTTGCGCGCGATGAGTATAAGGACTATGATTTTGATATTCTCAACAACAACGAGTATGTCGTGTTCAAGTATTTCAAGAATATACAGAACGACAACTCCGCGTTCTTTGATAAGTTCCGCAAGAATTGGCTGCATATCCTGACCGACGATGCGGGCGAGAACTACAACCGCACCCCGGCATATCCGACAATTGCCGACGAGATGCTTGAGAAGCTCGACGAAATAATGAACGATTTCAAGGAGAACCGCCGCGGAATCATAGAGAAAAAATAACCGATAAATTGCCGCCGAACGGGGAACAGTCCGCTCGGCGGCAGCAATATCCGGAGGTGTTGTTTTGCCCGAACTTTCGATAATGATAAAGCCCGCGTCGAGTCTCTGCAACCTGCGCTGCGAATACTGCTTCTATCACGATGTCTCGCAGATAAGAGAGGAACACAACCTCGGCATTATGTCCGCAGAGACATCGGACAGGCTCATAAAAAGCGCGCTCGACTTTGCAAGAGGGGACAGCGTGGCATTTGCGTTCCAAGGCGGCGAGCCGCTGCTTGCCGGATTCGACTATTTCAAGGACTTCGCCGAGCGGGTCAAAAAATATAACCTGCGCGGCAGCCGCATATATTTCAGCATTCAGACAAACGGTATGCTGATAGACGAGCAGTGGGCGCGATTCTTTCACGACGAGCATTTTTTGGTCGGTTTAAGTCTCGACGGCGACATGGAGGCTAACCGCTTCAGGGTCGACGCGAACGGCACGAACAGATTTTATAAAATACTAAACGCCGCTCAAATGCTGACGATGCACGAGGTCGATTTCAATATTCTGACCGTGCTCACGGGTTACGCCGCCGAAAATATAGACAGGATATATTCTTTCTTCAAGCGCAAGGGCTTCAAATATCTCCAATTTATCCCGTGTCTGCGCCCGTTCGGAGACAAGAGCGAGAGCGAGCTGTACATGACAAACGAGCAGTATGCGCATTTCCTGATACACCTGTTCAACGCCTATGTCAAGGACTACGTGCGCGGCGAATATACGAGCATACGCCGGTTTGATAACTGGGTGCAGATGTATGTCGGCAGAGCCCCGGAGGAGTGCGGAGTCTGCGGACACTGCACGCATCAGTTTGTAGTCGAGGGCAACGGCAACGTCTATCCCTGCGACTTCTACTGCCTGGATGAATGGCTGCTCGGCAACATAAATTCGGACGGGCTCGAAGCCATGGCAAACTCAAAAAAGGCCGCGGATTTTATCAGGGAGAGCCTTTCGGTTGACAAAAAGTGCAAGGCGTGCCGCTATTATCCGCTCTGCCGCGGCGGCGGATGCAAGCGCAGCCGAGCCGACCGCGACTACTGCGAGGCGTATAAGAAATTTTTTGCCTCCTGCCTGCCGTTGTTCCGCGTATTTGTCGACGAAGCAAACCGATGAATATAAAATTTCGCCCCGGCGGCGCGAAATATAATGTAATGTGTCCTGTACGAACTGTGCATTTTCAGCGCGCAAATTGGACTAAAAATAACCATCTTCTGCCGATTACATACGAATTTTGCATAGCGGTATAGGAAAAAACAGTCCTCATAAGCACCTATACCTATGTATCATAATCATATAATGATTGAGGCTTACGATAAAAAAGCTACTGTTAGGGTTTCAAGCGTTTTTAAATAAGAGCACACTTACAAAATAATAAGAAATCAAGAGATAAGCTTTATTAGAAATCAGAGAAGTCACCCGAAGCAATTAAAACTGTCCAACATCACATATCAAAATATAGGTATACCAAAAAACGGACTTCAAATGCCTAATAACCAAATTTGATTGACCAAACAGAAGGAGAATGGTATTATAAAATAAAAAAGCGAGGAGAAAACAGATGAAAGAACAGTTTATAAATTGCTATCCATTATCCAAAACTTTAAGATTTTCTTTAATCCCTGTTGGAAAAACCGAAGATAATTTCAATAAAAAGCTTTTGCTCGAAAACGATAAACAAAGAGCGGAGAATTATGAAAATGTCAAAAGCTATATTGATCGCTTTCACAAAGAATATATTAAATCTGCATTAGCAAACGCAAGAATTGAAAAAATCAATGAATATGCGGCTTTATATTGGAAAAGCAATAAGGATGATTCTGACGCAAAAGCTATGGAATCGTTAGAAGATGATATAAGAAAGCAAATATCCAAACAACTTACATCAACCGCAAACTTTAAAAGACTGTTTGGAAAAGAGTTGATATGTGAAGACTTACCGGCTTTTTTAACAGATGAAAATGAAAAAGAAACAGTTGAATGCTTTAGAAGCTTTACAACATATTTTAATGGTTTTAATACTAATCGAAAGAATATGTATTCGAGTGAAAAAAAGTCAACTGCAATAGCTTATCGTTGTGTAAATGACAACCTTCCTCGCTTTTTAGATAATATAAAAACCTTTCAAAAAATATTCGATAATCTTTCTGATGAAACTATCACAAAACTAAACACAGATTTATATAATAGATTCGGCAGAAAAATTGAAGATATTTTTTCTGTTGATTATTTTGATTTTGTTTTGGCTCAATCGGGCATTAAAATTTATAATTCTATGATTGGCGGATATACTTGCTCCGACGGAACCAAAATCCAAGGCTTTCAAGGCCTTAATGAATGTATAGATCGTTATAACCAGCAGGTTGCCAAAAATGAAAAATCAAAAAGATTGCCGTTAATGAAACCGTTACGTAAGCAAATCTTAAGTGAAAAGGACAGTGTATCGTTCATTCCCGAGAAATTCAATTCAGACAACGAAGTGTTGCTTGCGATTGAAGAATATTATAATAATCACATTAGTGATATCGATTCGCTTACAGAGCTTTTGCAATCATTAAACACTTATAATGCCAATGGGATATTTATAAAATCAGGTGCTGCCGTTTCCGATATTTCAAACGCTGCATTTAACTCATGGAATGTATTACGCTTAGCTTGGAATGAAAAGTATGAAGCTTTACATCCCGTAACAAGCACAACAAAAATCGATAAATATATTGAAAAGCGAGACAAGGTATATAAATCAATAAAAAGCTTTTCGCTTTTTGAACTTCAAGAGCTTGGTGCGGAAAATGGGAATGAAATAACCGATTGGTATATTTCATCAATCAATGAATGTAACCGCAAAATAAAAGAAACTTATTTGCAGGCACGGGAATTGCTGAAATCCGATTATGAAAAGGACTACGATAAAAGACTTTATAAAAATGAAAAAGCAACAGAGTTAGTAAAAAACCTGCTTGACGCAATAAAGAAATTTCAACAGCTTGTTAAACCGTTAAACGGCACAGGTAAAGAAGAAAACAAGGACGAGCTTTTTTACGGCAAGTTCACTTCATTTTATGACTCGGTAGCAGATATTGACAGGCTTTACGATAAGGTTAGAAACTACATTACTCAAAAACCTTATTCCAAAGATAAAATTAAATTGAATTTTGACAATCCTACTTTCTTAAAGGGATGGGCATTAGGAAACGAATTTGCAAATTCTGCACAATTGCTTAGAGATGGTGATAATTACTATCTTGCAATTATGGATAAAGAATTTAGAAACAATATACCCAAAAAATACAATTCACCAATCAGCAAGGAAGATGTGTTGCAAAAGATTATTTATCAACAAGCTGCTGATCCGTCAAAAGATATCCCAAATCTTCTTGTTATTGATGGAGTGACCGTAAAAAAGAACGGCAGGAAAGAAAAAACGGGCATACATGCAGGCGAGAATATTATATTGGAAAATCTTAGGAACACCTATCTCCCTGAAAATATAAATCGTATAAGAAAAGAAAAAACATTTTTAACATCAAGCGAAAATTTTTCAAAAGATGACTTATGCGAGTATATCCAATATTATATCTGCCGTGCACAAGAATACTATTCTTCATACAACTTCACCTTTAAAAATGCCTCTGAATACAAAAGCTTCCAAGAGTTTTTAGATGATGTAAATTCTCAGGCATATCAAATTAGCTATGATAATATTTCGAAAAAGCAAATTATGAAGCTTGTAGAAAACGGATATATTTATCTTTTCCAAATCTACAATAAGGACTTTTCAAAGTACAGCAAAGGAACTCCGAATTTACATACTTTGTATTTCAAAATGCTTTTTGACGAGAGAAATTTATCAAATGTGGTATACAAGCTCAACGGTGAAGCCGAGATGTTCTACCGTGAAGCAAGTATAAATGACAAGGAGAAAATAACTCATCATGCCAATCAACCGATAAAAAACAAAAATCCTGATAACGAGAAAAAAGAAAGCGTTTTTGAGTATGATATTGTAAAAGACAAAAGATTTACCAAAAGGCAATTTTCACTTCACGTGTCTGTTACAATCAACTTCAAGGCTCGCGGTCAGGAATTTTTGAATTATGATGTTCGCAAGGCGGTTAAATATAAAGATGATAATTACGTTATCGGCATTGACCGTGGCGAAAGGAATCTGATTTATATCAGCGTTATCAATTCAAACGGTGAAATTGTTGAACAAATGTCGCTTAATGAAATAATCGGTGACAACGGATACAGTGTTGATTATCAAAAGCTTTTGGATAAGAAAGAAAAGGAAAGAGATAAAGCAAGAAAAAACTGGACCTCTGTTGAAAATATAAAGGAACTGAAAGAAGGCTACATCAGCCAGGTTGTTCACAAAATCTGTGAATTAGTCGTTAAATATGATGCCGTTATTGCTATGGAGGATTTAAACTTCGGCTTTAAGCGTGGTAGGTTTCCTGTTGAAAAGCAAGTTTATCAAAAATTTGAAAATATGCTTATTTCCAAACTCAATTTGCTTATTGATAAAAAGGCGGAACCGACCGAAAACGGCGGCCTTTTGCGAGCATATCAGCTTACGAATAAATTCGACGGTGTAAATAAGGCTAAGCAAAACGGTATCATCTTTTATGTTCCGGCTTGGGATACAAGTAAAATAGATCCGGTAACGGGCTTTGTTGATCTTTTAAAGCCAAAATACACAAGTGTGCGGGAAGCTAAAAAGTTATTTGAAACAATCGATGATATCAAATATAACACAAACACCGATATGTTTGAGTTCTGTATTGATTATGGTAAATTCCCGAGATGCAATTCGGATTTCAAAAAAACTTGGACTGTTTGCACTAATTCAAGCAGAATTTTATCCTTCCGGAATGAAGAAAAGAATAACGAGTGGGACAATAAGCAAATTGTTCTTACCGATGAATTCAAATCGTTGTTTAATGAATTTGGCATTGATTATACAAGTGATCTTAAGGCTTCTATTTTAAGCATTTCCAATGCCGATTTTTACAATCGATTGATAAGGCTTCTTTCATTAACACTTCAAATGAGAAACAGTATTACCGGCAGCACATTACCGGAAGATGACTACCTTATTTCGCCTGTTGCAAATGACAGAGGTGAGTTCTATGACAGTCGTAATTATAAAGGCTCAAATGCCGCGTTGCCTTGCGATGCCGATGCGAATGGCGCATATAATATTGCAAGAAAAGCGCTTTGGGCAATAAATGTTTTAAAAGACACTCCGGATGATATGCTTCAAAAAGCAAAACTGAGTATAACTAATGCCGAATGGCTTGAATATACACAAAGATGAGCGAACAGCCTTTAGCTATATCTCAATTAAATGATTTTATTTTCTGCCCTGTTTCAATATTTTTTCATTCACTTGAAACCGAAGAAAATATTATGGTTCAAGATTCGTTTCAATTAAACGGAACGAATGCTCATAAACATTCCGACTCTGCAGCATACTCAACCGAAAAGAGTGTGTTGCAGGGCGCGAGCGAATTTTAAATAACATTGTTACAGATTTAAACAATAAATGGCTAAAACAATTCGACCAAACTGATAGTGTATATATTTTTAATCTCAGTAATTCTTGTAAAATCGAAAAATATGGATATGCAAGAAACGAGGACACTGATTTACTAATTGTAAAATAAAATTTGCAAACCTCAGTCTAAATATGATATAATTATTAATTAAGGGGATTATTAGTCTATGAACGGATATTTTTTTGTTAATATTTTACAAGTTATCAAAAATAAATTTGTGAATTATGACAACCTTGGGATTAATAATCCCTAATAATTTCTACTGTTGTAGATAGTGCGTTGAGGATGTTAACACACGAGGATTAATAATCCCTAATAATTTCTACTGTTGTAGATAGCATCGTCAACGTCAACCACTATAAGAATTAATAATCCCTAATAATTTCTACTGTTGTAGATGAGGTGGCCGAATGACGGCGGGACAAATAATTAATAATCCCTAACGAATCCTATCCGAACTTTCCCGCCGGGTAGGATTTTGCCGTTATAAGCGCGCTTGATAAATTGGGATTTGCAACTGCTCTGTACCCCCCGATTTGTTCTGATGTACGATCCTTACCGCCAAAAACTAAAGAACACATAGAAAATCAGCGGACGGAAATATCCCGATCCGCTGATTTTTTGTAACTTTATTTAGGATGTGTTGTCCTGCCGTAATCAAAATATGTGCCGCTGTTATTTCTTAAAAGGCTTGACAATATAATAGAGTATCAGCTCGATAGTATCAACAAATTTTGCGCCGAATTTGTTCAAGCTCTCCTTTGCGCGCTCTTCACCCGAGCCGCCTGTCCAGTCGAGCGGATCGGAAACGAGGAGTATCTTGAACGTAGTCTGAGCCTCCATGCCCTCGTAGTTGCCCATGCCGGTGACCGTAACGGTGGCAGTGCCCTTTTCTACGTTGTCGGAGAAAGCAACGGTGTAGTCAACGTCCTCGGTGAGAACTCTGTCAAGGCACTTGACGGTGATTTCCGGAGTTATCTCGGAGCCGGTGCGCTTCTGCGATGGGATGTGGGATATCGTCAATCCCTCGTTCTTGAGGGTGAGGGCGCCGGAAAGGAAATCGGTGCGCGTCTTTATGAAATCATATGTATAATTGATTTCGCTGTTATAATTATCGGCTATGACAGCTGTGTCGGTGGTCTCGTAACAATTCCATCTGATAGCGTTCATGATCGCCGAATCTTTTACTTCGTCGACATATGTCTTATATTTGCCTTCGAGCATCGCCTTAACTGCCGGCGCAAAAACAGTCTGCATCTGTTCCTCAACAGTCTGCGCAAAGTCGGCGTGTCTGTAGCAGAGAGCATAGATGTTTGGGGTGGCCTTGACGTTGTCGTTACCTATGAGCGAGTTATACCAGAGATTTCTGCTCTTTGCATGAAGATTGGTGGGATCTTTAAGATTTATGCCGTCTCTTCCCTCGCTGTTGCCGATTGCGGTGTCAAAATCCCAAAGGGGACCGGCAAAGAGCTTGCTGTCAACATCCTTGTAGAAGAAGTTGCTGGTGAGACCCGCATCCCAGTTGCTTGTCCATTCCTGAATAAGATACTGCTTAGCCCATGAGACTATGTCGATATATTCGGTGTAGTGCTTGCCGAGACTGTTATAGCCGGTCTCGCTGTAAAGAGCATCCTCCAATTCCTGCCAGTAGCCGCTGATATACTTTGCCTGTGCTTCGGTAGCATATTCAGGCGACTTCAAAACCACCGGCTGGGTGTTTTTGGTAATGAATCCGCTCGGCTCTTCTGCATAGCGATCCGTAAGCTCAAGCTCAAGCAGATAACCGCCCGTAATATTCTCGGGCTCGTTAGGAATATCATACCAACGCTGACTGTTTTCTATATATCCACTGTACTTGCCTGCGATGCCTTGGGGGGCAAGAGTCGAAAAATCAAGGTCGGGATTCAAATCCTCCGTAGCCTCTTCCAGGTCGAAAATATCGACACGGTTTTTGTTTATCTCAACCTTTTCGGTGATGAGATAGACGCCCTTGTATTCGCCGTTGACATAGAGGTCGATATTTCTGCAGTCAGGCGACATGTTCATGCCGATGTCTGCGCCGAGATTATAGGCTATCTGGTTGCGCATAAGACTGAGATCAATGTAGTTGGCTATAAGGCACCAGTTTTTCGCTTTTTCCATGCCGAAAAGCTTGGCTTTGGAGCCGAGCTTGATGTTGTAGGGCTTTTTCGGATAGCCCCAGGTTGAGTTGCCTCTGCCCTTCATTGAAGCGAGCTCTGCATCATAGTCTACCTTGCCATTTGAGTTAATGGCAAGCATGGTGCAGCCCTTTTCCTTGTGGGACTTGTCGGCGTGGATTCTATCGAGTCCGCCCTCGGGAGTGTTGATAAACATTGTCGGGAGCTTGCTCGAATTGAGGAACACTACCGTGTACTTCGCATCGCCGACGCTGAGGACAAACTCGCCGCCGTTTGCAAACATTCCTGTCTGCGCGCCGCTTTCGAGCTTGACTCCGCCGCACATAACGTCGTCTGCCGCAGTGAACCAGACCGTTATTGATGAAAGGTCGGATTTTGACGGCATGAACATATAATATTTGCCGTCAACGTCGCTCTTCCACCATGAGACGGTACCGAGTGCGGCCGAATCAGCTCCGCTGCCTTTCGCAGAGACGGCAAAGCTGCTCAGAGGCTCTGTTTCTTCGGCGAAAACGCCGCCGATGGCGAACGCCGAAAAAGCGAGAGCCAAAACCAGCAAGATTGCCGCTGCTGATTTTAATACTTTTTTCATGATTTTTTACCTCCTATATTATGTACCCAAAGTACAATACACGTAATATTATATATAAGACGGCACAAAAAATCACTTTATACTAGAATAATAGGCAAAAACGTCGAGATTTTACATTAACTTTTAAAGCTCCCGTTTATATTTTCCTGTTTAGGCAGTCCGAATAACGGTAATAAAAATCGGCCGAGGGGTTGAAGCCTCGGCCGTGCAAATTATATCACCTTTTCAAAAAACTGATTGAAAATCGGGTAGAATTTTTTGATTATCTCGATAATTTTTATTAAAATCTTTTCGAATGCTGCTGCAAACCGATTTTGTGCGGCCTCTTTTACTCCATAGCCGGGGATGGTTCCGTCGCGGTTTTCGACCCCGTCCGTATCGCTGCAAAATCCGCCGAAAAGCGCAAACGCAAGAGAGAGAGCCGCCTTTTCTTCGGGTGTTGCAAAGCCGTATTTTTTGCTGAATTCTTTGAGTATATTGTCGGCTACGGTTCCGCTGTAACCGAGTTCCCTGAGAAATGCGTTGGCGTCAAACAGCACATCGCCGTCCGCCGCCTCTGCCGCGGATTTGCGGATAGAGAAGGCGATGAGCTTCACTATGAGCTTGAAATCATCGGAATCCTGCGAGTAAATTCTCCTGCCGCTCTTGTAGGTGAGATAGGCCGTTGTCAGCGCCTCGTTGAGAGTCGAATAGCTGCTGTTCGGAATCTCGAGCCCGTATGCCGCTGCCATAGCCTGAATACCGTTTTCGCCGTAGATCGGGGTGTCCGACAGCTCTCTCAATCCGTCCGTGACGAGCTTGAGCTTGCCGTAAAGCGCGCTAGATTCCTTGATGCCTATAGTTTCGGGCGAAATGTCCTTGCGGATTTTTTTAGAATAAACGGCGTGCGACCTGTTCCAGGTGTACTGCTGAAAATCGTTCTTCATAAGGGCGATATCTTTTTTGCTGTAGCCCTTGCAAACTTCGGCGAGCTTATCCGCGTCGATATGCTCGATTTTCTTCGTCTCGTATTTTATTTCGCTGTCGGTCATTTTGAACAGCTTGTATTCCGCGGGGAAGTTACCGAGGCTCGGCATTGAAAAATCGTATATCGTATTGCCCAAGAAGCTCGTGTAGGAGGTTGCGCTGGTTACATGCGTATGACCGGAGAACACGAGCTTTACGCCCAAGTCCGCAAGCAGACCCGCGAACGAATACGGAGTATCGACAACATAGTTCTTTTCGAGGACCTTCTGATAGGGATTATGCTCCAAAAGATTGTGGTGCATTATCATTATTACTTTTCGGCCCTCGCGCGTTGCGTTTCTGATCTGTGTAACCGCCCATTTCATTCTCGAAAGGTCATTGTTCGGCACAACCCTGTATCTTTCGTCGCAGGTATCGAGCGCGACGAGAGTATATTCGTCGTTGAGATTGACGCTGTAGGAGCAGGTGTTCTCGTCAACGGAAACCGCCTTGTCGTATCCGAACTCGTGATATATGGAAATAAAATCCTCGCGGCCTACGGCGCAGTTTAGGGCGCTGTCGTGGTTGCCGTTTATAACATAAACCTGCTTTCCGGTCTCCTGTTCAAACTTTCTGAACTTCGCGGCAACGGCCTCATGCTCGGAGGCAAAATCTCTGCCGTGTGTTGCAATGTCGCCGGTTATCAGGACGAATTGGCAGTCAGGATTTTTTGCGCACTGATCCAAAAACTCGTCGATGATAAAGCCGCTCTGGTTATAAAGCGAGTCCTTGCCCGATTTGAAGGTGGTTTCAACGCCCTCATTATACGGGGTGGAGGTCGCCGTTTTTGCGGGCGTGACATAGTGAACATCGGAGGCGACGGCAAAGCAAATTTCGCCTTTGTCCTCCTGTGCATATACGCCGGCCGTAAAAGCCGAACCGCAAATAAGAATGAGCGCAAGTAAAACGGAGATGAATTTTTTCACTTTAATAACCGCCTTTGCTGTATTATATATCAAATTTTATCAAAACGGCAAATTGTTGTCAAGCGGCATTTTATCGTCCGGGAACGAAAAACGGCAGGAGCCTTTTGGAGCCCTGCCGCTTTTCTCGTTATTTTATATATCCCGGTGCATCGCTTTCGGGAATGTACATCGTCTGATTGTAGCCGTCGGTGAATGTTATCTGCGCGATATAGCCGCCGAGAGCGGTGTAACACTGTCCTTGAGCGAGTGCGAACAGCTCGTCTGACTGCTTTTGATTTGTAACGCTCTTTATGAAGCAGTCATCCATGTCGCCGAAAGTTTTGTTCACCAGCTTTATTTCTTTCGTGTTGAACATCGTGCTCATAATAAAAATCGGGTTTATCGCGGTGCCGCCGTAGCTTCCGTTTTTGTTTATCTCCTTCGCTTTCGAAATGATGCGGCGGCAGTCGTAAATATTGACGCTCTTCACTTCACGCTTTTGTCCGAGCGCGTCCGCCATGCCGTGTTCTTTGATAAACTTCAGCGTCTCGGTCATGTCGTCCGTGACAGCTGCAAGAACAGACCTGCCCTCAACATTTTCTTCATATCGACCGTCGTAGCTTGTGGCGTTGTCGATGAGATAAATATATGCGACTTCCTTTTCGCTGCCGCGAAGAATATCCGTATATTTTTTCTTCGATATGTCACCCCATATGCATTTGCCGAGCTTATCAAGCTCATCCGAGCTCAGCTCGCGGCAGAAGCTGCCGTCCTTGCTCGCTATTAAAGCGCCCTTGGCATTGCGCAGCGGACTGCCGTAGTTTTGAAAGAAGAAATAGCCTTGCGAGTTCGACATACCCGGAGCTTTTACGCTTTCGTTTTTGAGCTTTTCGCGCTCTGTGTCGGAGGCGGCGAGGAAAAAATATTGCTGTTCCTTTACCCCGTCTGTGTCGGCAATGGCGAAATATGCGTTGAGGTCTTTTTCGCTTATGTTCGTGAAAGTGCGCTCCATGCTCTTCCCGTTCTTGAAATAATACTTGACGGAGAACTGGGTGTTTGTCTTTTCGTCGCTCTTCTTCTCGTTCGTTATGAGCTTGTGGATGGAGAGCACCGTGTTTATGTCCTTTTCCGTCGAGAGAGTTATGCAGTTGGAATAGGGCTTGACAACCGTTGCAGTGCCCTTGACGGTGCGGAGTATACTGCCGTTTTGCGCCATTCCGCTCTCGAAGCTGAATGGCATCGACACCGTGACATACTCTACCTCTTCCGCCTCGGGAACACGCGCGGTGTAGCCGAATCCGCCTGTCAGGAATATTGCGGTGATTATCGCCGTTGCGCCGACCGGCATTGCAATCTGCCAGAGATTTTTGCGAACCGCTTTCAAATTCCTGCGCGCTATGAACGTGTAGGCAAAATATGCCGCGAGCATGACTGCGGCTCCCAAAAGCGCGGCGAGAGCTGTGCTTACGGAAAAGACAGCTGTTTTTAATACCCATGCGGGAACGGAAAATCCGCAGAACACTATTATCGCCGAGGTAAGCGCTGTGAGTACACGGCTCGCCGCCGGAACTCCGAGCTCTTCAAGCTTCTTTTTGCCGAACATCCGCTGCGCGAGCACGATCAATACGGCGGTCAAAACTATCCAAAGCAGTATCGGAAGCCATGCGTCTATCCCGGGCAGAGATGAGCCGTCCTTGCAGAAACCGAAGTCGATAGGGCCGAATCCGCGCAGCTTTAAGCTTAGTATAGCCGCCCTGTCCGTCCCGGGAACGCGGAACAGCGTGAACGGGCAGAATGTCATTATCCCGCGGCCGCGTTGGGGATAGAAACTGAAATAGTAATGCTGCATATCCATGTCGCCGGTGTAATTCACGCCGGAGACTGCCGTCCTGCCGCGCAGAAATACCGAAGAAAGGGCGTCCCAAGCAGTTGAGAGAAGCGGCAGGGCGAGAATGAGCACTACAGAATAAAATATGCTCTCCGCAACGCTTCCCGTGAGCGACGCCGTCAGCGCGCCTATCGCGAAGCCCGCGAACATCATCGTCAAAAATCCGGAATACTGATAGAATATTACCGGGAGAACCTTCGCGGCGGAGCAGCCGGACGCGCAGCATATTATCGCGCTGATTATTCCGGGTATTATTATCGCCGCGCCGAGGAGCGTCAGCGAAGAAACACAGCGGTTTTTAAAGAGCGTCGAGCGGCTGAGATTGAAGCTGAACCACACATTTGACTGATTCTTTATGTTGATGAACCGCAGGGTATATGCCGCCTGTATCGCGCCGACGAGCACAATGCAGAATGAGATGAAAACAAGCGCATCGGGCGAGTCCCTGAACCATGTGAAAAAGACCTTTTCTTTCTGTTTGAACTGAAAATATGCGCATACTGCCGCCTGCACAGTGAATGCGAGAAAGGTCAGCGCGGGTATGACGAGATTTGAAGCAAAGCTGCGCTTTAAGTCGGCGGAAGCAATATTATTCAAAGACTTTTGAGATTTCATCGCTCTTATCCTCCGTTTCCTGTAAGAATATTTCTTCAAGCTCCATCGGGAACTCGTCGATGAACAGCGGCTCCAATGCGTCGAGCTTTGCCCTTGCGTCGTCGATGTGTCCGCAGACGGTCACAACGGCACTCCTGCCGTCGATGTCGAGCTTTTTGATGTCGATATTCCCGAATATCGAGCGCGTCGGCTCAAAGTCAAACTGAAGCCTGAATTTGCGCCAGGTAGAGGGAATATCGTCCGTGCAGCAGTTCATCTGCATACGCTTGCCGGATATCAGCACTATCCTGTCGCAGAGGTTTTGAAGATCTGCTATCGCGTGGGACGAGATGAGCATGGTGCAGCCGCTCTGAGCCATGTAGTCCATGAAAAGCTGCTTGCAGATGTCCTTTTTTGCGATGTCAAGCCCGTCGAGGCATTCGTCGAGCAGCAGGACCTTCGGCGACGAGGCGAGCGCTAACGCTATCTCTGTCTGGCGCTGCATTCCTTTTGAAAATCCGCGTATTTTCGCGTCGCCGTCAAGCTCAAAGAGCTTTAGCATACGCTCGAAGTTGCCGAATGAAAACTCCGGGTAGTAGTCTTTGTAGAAGCGAGCCGCGCTGTTCGGAGTCGAGCCGACGGGGAAGAAGAGATCGTCCGGCACGAGAAACAGCCGCGAGCGCACCTCATCGGAATTGTAGGTGGATTCGCCGTCTATAAGCACCTTGCCGGAGTCCGGCTTATAGAGCCCTGCGGCGCATTTTATAAGCGTTGTTTTGCCCGCGCCGTTGTAGCCTATCAGACCGCAGACGGACGAGTCACAGGCGGAGAAGGATATGTCCTCAACGGCGGTGAAATCGCCGTAGCTTTTGGTGACGTTTCTGAATTCAATCATGGCGTTTGCCTCTTTGCTCCTTTCATTTGTTTTCGGCGTAGACCTGCTTCAGAAGCTCCTCAATATCCGCTTCGCTCAGCCCGTTTGCCTTCGCCGAGCGCAGAGCGGCCGAGAGCGCCGAAAGAGCCTGCTCGCGCACGCGGCTGTTGTCCGCCGCGTTTTCGCTGATAAAGACTCCGCGCCCGGGTTGGGAATAGGTCACGCCCTTTGCCTCAAGCTCCTGAAACGCGCGCTTTACGGTGTTCACGTTGAGCTTGAGCTCGGAAGCTAAAGAGCGGGTGGAGGGCAGACGGTCGTGCGGCTTGTACACGCCGCGCCTGACCATGAGCATCACCTGCTCCTCGATCTGTTCGTAGATAGGTATTTTTGAGTGGAAATCGAGTATAATCACGATTTGTCCTCCGTATTAAAAAGTTAGCTAACTGAGCTATCTCAAATAGCTCAGTTGTATATTATCATCCTTTTCGGCGTTTGTCAACGGAAAAACTTTATTTTTCTTTCGTCAATATTTCCAAATGTCGGGCGCTTTGTTTGTGTATATTGCGACAAGAACGGCGATAGCGCAAAAATAAATCTTTGATTAAAGAGCCGAAAAAAGTCCGACCCGACCGAATAAAACAAAAAACGGGATTGGCGGTCAGTCCGTCAATCCCGTTTCGTCTATCTTATTTTTTTACATATCTGTCAAATGTGAAAACATATCCGTTGCTCTCCTGCGCGGCGGAGCGCTCGACGAGCTTCCAGCCTGCGCGGCGGTCGAGGTCGGGGAAGAACTTTTCCGCGCCCCCGTCCGCGTTGACTCGTGTTACAAACACTTCATCGCATGAGTCGATCAGCTCGTTGTAGACCGCCTCTCCGCCCATGAGGAATACATTTTCGCCATTTTCAATAATGTCCGCGAGCCCGTCAATGCCGTGGTACACCGTGACATTCTCGGCGCTCCAATTTTCGTCTCGCGTCAGCACTATGTTCTTCCTGCCAGGCAAAGCCTTCTGCCCCGGCAGGGAGAGAAACGTCGTGCGTCCCATGATAACGGTGCTGCCCATGGTCTTCTCTTTGAAAAACTTGAGGTCGGCGGGGATATGGAAGAGCATTCCCGTGCCCTTGCCGATGCCCCAGTTTATGTCGGCGCAAACTATTGCTTTCATCTTCGCTCCTTATATCGCAACGGGTATTTTCTCGGTGAACTCGTGATATTTGTAGTCCTCAAAATGCACGCTGTCGGGCGTGAATTTGTAGAAGTCGGTTATCGACTTGTCGAGTATAAACTTCGGCGCGTCGTATGGCTCGCGCTTTATAAGCTCCTCAACTATCGGAACGTGCCTGTCATATATGTGCGCGTCGGCTATGACATGGACGAACTCGCCCGGCTCAAGCCCCGACACCTGCGCTATCATGTGAACGAGCGTCGCATATTGGCAGACGTTCCAGCTGTTCGCCGTGAGCATATCCTGCGAGCGCTGGTTGAGAATGGCGTTGAGCTTCTTGCCCGTGACGTTGAAGGTCATGCTGTATGCGCAGGGATAGAGGTGCATCTCGCTCAGATCAGCGTGGACATATATATTAGTCAGAATGCGGCGGCTGAGCGGGTTGTGCTTGAGGTCATAGAGAACCCTGTCAACCTGATCAAACTCGCCCTCGGGATAGTGGTGCTTGACTCCGAGCTGATAGCCGTATGCCTTTCCTATGCTGCCGCTTTCGTCCGCCCAGGAGTCCCAGACATGGCCGTTGAAGTCGTTGACGTTGTTCGATTTCTTCTGCCATATCCAAAGCAGCTCGTCCGTTGCGCTCTTGATAAAGGTCTTTCTCAGCGTCATCGCGGGGAACTCCTTTGAAAGGTCGTAGCGGTTGACAATGCCGAATTTCTTTATCGTGTGCGCGCTCGTGCCGTCCTCCCAGTGCGGGCGAACGTTGTAGTCTGTGTCCCAAGTGCCGTTTTCGAGTATATCCTTGCAGTTTGCGATAAATACTTCGTCTGCGTAGCTCATTTAGTCCTCTCCTCTTTGTGTTTATATTATTCCCGTCTGCCGAAGCAGGTCGGGGATTCCGTGCTCAAAGTCAACGCCGTAGCGAAGGTCGGTTCCGGCTTCCTTTGTCCTCTCTATGCAGCCGTGGGTGTAGTCAACGGCTATCCGTGTGCTCTCGGCGAGGGTGAGTCCGTTCAGGTACGCGCCGAGCAGAGCGCTCGCAAATACGTCACCCGTGCCGTGAAAATATCCGTCCACCGTGTCCGAGAGGGCGTAGCTTATCTCGTCTGTCGAGCGGTCGTATGATGCCGAGCCGACCTGTCTGCCGTCGAATGCAACGCCCGTCAGAACCACCTTTGACGGCCCGAGCTCAGAGAGCCTTTTGAGCGTCGATTCGACAAATTCCTTTGTGTATGGGGCGGGGCGATATTCCTCGCCGAGCATGAACGCGGCCTCCGTAAAATTCGGAACGATTATGTCCGCCTTTGCGCAAAGGCGCGTCATCTGCCTTGCAAAGTCCATGTTGAACACCGAGTACATACTGCCGCCGTCCGCCATGGCGGGGTCGACAAGCACAACGGTGTTTTTCTCTTTGAAGTCATCGATGAAATCCGTCACTATGTCTATCTGTTCAACAGAGCCGAGAAAGCCGCTGTATATCGCGTCAAATTTTATTCCGAGCTTTTTCCAGTGTGCCGCTATCGGGCGCATATCTGCCGTGAGGTCGCGGTAGGTGAAGCCCTCGAGCCCGCCCGTCTGCGTAGAGAGCACGGCCGTGGGTATGGCCGCCACTTCAATGCCCATAGCGGAGATTATCGGCAGCGCGACTGTCAGCGAGCACTTGCCGAAGCCCGATATATCGTGTATGGCGGCCGTTCTTTTGAGTCTCTTCATGTGTATCACTCGCTTTTTGTTATGATGTCCGCAAGCTCCCCGGCTGTCAGCCCGGGGATATATTTTTCCGTTTGAACCGATTCGAGCGCCGATGTTATCGCCCCGCGCCGAAGCTCGATTCCTTTAAGACGCTTCTCAATCTCCGATACGTCTCCGATATTCATAAAGTCGCCGAAAATGCGGATATCCTCTATTCTCCCGCAGGCGGTTTTCTTCTTTATGCAGACCGTCCCGCACCTGAGACGCACGCGCTCCGACTGCTCGGGATACTCAGCCCCGCAGCTCGACGAGTCGGCGGTATATTTGCTGTTCCGAATTGCCGAAACGGCGCTTATCTCATTTTCGTTAAGCTCGTATTTTTCGCCGCCGCGCTCCGTCATATAACGGGCGAGAATAGCACCGACATTCTCTGCGCGGAGCGGTTTTTCAGTGAATTCAGAGATGTTTGCCACGCGACTTCTTACTGATTTTACCCCGTGTCCCGCAAGCTTTTCCCCGTCCGCTCTCAGCGCTTCGGACAGGGCGTCGAGGTCGGAATTTATCAGCAGCGTTCCGTGAAAAAGCGATCTACCGCCGTGCGAGCACATAGCGGTGCCGGAAACTTTTCTGCCGTCGACTGTGATATCATTTCGCCCGGAAAGCTCCGCTTCAACGCCGAGGGAGCGAAGAACCTCGATAACAGGTCCGCACAGCGCCGCTCTGTTCGGCTCGCCGTTTTGAATGAACGAAAAATTGAGGTTGCCCGCGTCGTGATAAACTGCCCCGCCGCCGGTCATACGCCTGACAACGGGCAGGGAGCGGGCCGAGACATAATCGGGGTTTATTTCGTCCGCGGCGACCTGATTCTTACCGATTACAATGCACGGCTCATTTCTCCAAAGCAGGAAAAAATCCTCGCTTTTTTCGCGGAGCAGATATTCCTCCGTCGACAGATTGAAAAACGGGTCGGTGCTGCCGAGCGTCAGAATAAACACAAAACTCATCTCCGAAAATCTGTTGCCCTTTATAATATCATTTCGCGGGAAGAAAATCAATAATAAGCGCGAACGAAACGCAAAAAGAGCCGCCCTGCGAGTTTTGCAGAGCGGCTCGTCTGTGTTATTTAAACAGCTTCTTTATAAAATTAATTATAGATGACGTGATTTTAAGAATCGGCTTGAAGATTGCCTGGAAAGCCTTGACAACGAGCGATTTATCCGTGCCGTTGTCGTTCTCTATTTCGGCATAGAAAGCGTCGTAGTCGCCGTTTTCGTATCTTTCAAGCATTTCGCCGAAGGTGACGTCCTTTTCCTCGCCGTCCTTCATAACGCTTATCTTCACATAGATGTCCTTGAAGGTGAGATATTCGGAGTCGGGATCGACGCACTCGAATCTCTTGCCGTCCGTCGAGTCTGCCGTCTTGATTCCGTCGAAGGTCAGAACGTCGAAGTGGAGATACATGGCATCGGGGTATCTCGACGCGTAGTAGGCGAGGTATCTTCCGGCAACGCTCTCAAAGACGGTGAGCGTGCCCTTGAAGTTTATAACCTTCTTCTCCTCGTCGTAGCTTACTGTCACAAGCGGCATCTCATTATCAAGGGCGAAAGCCTGCGCGGCGGTGTTCTTCTCGTCGCATATGAGCAGGAATTTTTTGTTGTGACCGTCAAACGCGTCGTACTCTATTTCCGTGTCGCCCTCCGTTGTTATCGCAACTGTCATGAGGTCGCCGCAGTTTGCGAATGCGAGGGAGTCGATTCTTGCAACGGTGCTTCCGAGCAGTACCTCGTTGAGATAGGGGAAGCCGTTGAACGCATTCTTGCCTACGGAGGTGACGCCGTTGCCGATTACAACGCCCGTGACATCGTCTGCGGTGCTGCTCCAGGCGAAGTCCTCAGCGTTGTCGTAGGAATACATATCGCCGCTGCCCTCGACAGTTATCTGGAAGAGGTCGGGCTGCAGGCTCCATGTGAGGTTATCTCCGCAAACGCCGCTCGTCTGGCCGTAGTTATAGACAATCTTGATATTTTTGAGCGCCGAGGCAACGTCGGTGACGTTTATCTTTTCCCAGTCGCTTTTGCTGCCGCGGTAGTATATCGTGTCTATCTTGCTCGTGCCGCCGAGCGCACCGGACTCTATTTTCTTTATGCCCTTACCGAGAACGACCGTCCTGAGATTTTTGCATATCGGGAATATGTCCTTAAAGGTATCTATTTTGTCGTTGAACTCAAAATGTGTCAGCGGTGTACGCTCAAAAACGCTGTCTCCCAAGTATTCGACAGAGTCGGGGAGATAGAAGTTTGTCATGGCGCAGCCTGAGAATGCCACAGAATCTATCATCCTGACCGTGTCGGGAACGGTGGTTATTTTGAGCGAGCTGCAATTCCTGAACGCGCCGAACGGGATTTTTTTGATTGCAAAGGAGAAGGTCACGTCCGTGAGGTTCGAGCAGCTGGAGAACGCATATTGCTCTATGCCGCAGCTTATGTCGAAAGTAAATGCCTTTTCAAAGTTCGGACAGTGGAGCAGGAGCGATTTGTCTTTGTTATAGAGCGCACCGAGACTGTCTGCACTGTAGCTCGGGTTGTCTGCGTCTACCGTGACCGCCGCAGGGCATCCTGCGAAGGTATAGCCGGGAATTGATATCACCGTAAGATTTTTCGATATATTTATCTCTTTGAGCGCGCAGTTTGTGAAAGCCCCATAGCTTATCTTTGTGACTGAATCCGGGATGTTCACGCTTTCAAGCTTTTTGCAGCCCGAAAAGCATTCCTGAGGAATAGGTTCAAGACCCTCGGGCAGGGTTGCTTTTGTCATTTTGCTGCAATTTTTGAATGCGCCTGTGCCTATTGTCTTTACGGAGTCGGGGATAGTGATGTCAACAAGCTTTGTAGCGTTGTAAAAGGCGCGGTCGCCGATGGTTTCAAGTCCGCTCGGGAGATTGACATCGGTGACTCCCGTGCTCGCGAACGAATATGGCGCGATTTCTTTTACCGTCGATGCAACCGTGCACTCGACAACGTCGTAACTTGCCGTTGTGTGCCTGTCGGGGAACCTGATGAGCTTTGTCTTGTCCTTGTTGTAGAGAATTCCGTTGAGCGAGCTGAGATACGGGTTGCCGGAATCGACCTCGAAAGATGTCATGTAGTAGAACGCCGTCGAGCAGTCGTTGAATATCTGACCGTCCGTTATGTTGATGCCCTTGCCTATTTTGACCTTGAGGCCGTAGGTGTTTATTTCCGCTGTGCTCCATTTGTTCAGGTCGTTGACAGTCAAAGTTCCGCTTCCCGTTATGGTCACGGTGTTTGAATCCTTGTCGTATGTGAGCGTTATCTCCTCCGGCTCTTCCTCTTCGCTGTAGTTATAAACAATATTTGCCGATTTAAGCGCGTTGTTGCCGGAGCTGTAAACGGATATAAGGTTCCAGAGCTCCTCCGTGCCGCGGTAGTTTACGGTCTTGAGCGATGAGTTGAACGCCGTGCTGTCGATTCGCTGGAGCGTTGCGGGAAGAGTCACGGTGTCGAGGCTTGTGCATCCGTTAAATGTATTTTCGGGGATGATATGCAGGTCGTAGGCGATGTCAACATTCCTGAGATTTTCGCAGCCCTTGAATGCATATTCGCTGAGGTTGCATCTGACCGTGTAGTCGAAAGTATAGGGGAGATTCGGGCAATAGTAGAGCAGGGTCTTGTCCTTGTTGTAGAGCACACCGAGCTCATCCGTGCTGAAATATTGGTTCTCCGGATCGACCGTCAAAGCGATGTTGAGTCCGCCCATATTTCTTCCGGGAGTGCCTTTGAATTCACGAAGATTTTTCGGGAGCTTCAGGGATTTAAGTTTGGTGCAGTCCCAGAATGCGATATCGCCTATGGTCGTCAGCGAATCGGGAAGATTGACTGTTTCGAGATTTCGGCATCTGTCAAAGGCAGACGTCGGTATTGCAGTAACGCCCTCTTCAAAAGTTACCTTTGTAATAGAGCTGCATTGTGCCAGAACACTCTGTCCTATTGAAGTAACAGTTCCGGGTATTGTGATATAAAGCAGGCTGCTGTTTGAAAACGCGAAGCCCTCAATAGTCTCAAGACCGTCGTTGAGAAATACGGTTTTGAGAGGGGCATACTCAAAAGCAGCGTAAGAAATGGTCTTTACGGTATCCGGAATGGTATAGAACGAAAATTCATTATTCCTTGACGGGTATTTTAACAGCACGGTCTGATCTTTGCTCATAAGCATGCTATCGGGGCTGCAGAGATATTTGCTGTCCGCATCCACTTCAAATGCCTTGACAAAATTGAAGTGATTAAATACCAAACCGCTTTTGATGTCTACATCTGCGCCGATCTTTACATATTCGGCGTTCCAAGCCGATGTGCTGAAGGCGTCAGAACTTGCGTCAAGTGTGCCGCTGCCGCTCAAAACAAGCGTCTTGTCGGCGGCGGTATACACCCAGTTAACGCCGTTCAGCGTACCGCTCGCGTCCGAGCCGTCGGCGAAAGCCGCACCCGCGCAGCCTGCCAGAATAAGCGCCGCGAGAGCAATGCTCAAGAAACTCCTGAGCTTTTCTTTGATTTTACCCTTCATTTTTTCTTGCACCCTTTCTCATTATCATCATCACTTCAACAGTGAAATGTCCGTCTTCATATTTGAGATTTACTTCGCCGTTATATTTTTTTGCCGCATTCTTTATGCTCCCGATGCCGAGTCCGTGGTTTACGCTGTCTGCTTTAGTTGTCTTTACACGGTTGTTCTTTATCTCGACAGGTTGGAGGGTGGGGTTGCTGACTGTGAGCATAAAAACCGCGGAATTTACGGCGGCGCGCACATTGATTATCGCATTTTCAATCGACTTGCTCGCTTCAAGGGCATTGTCGAGCGCATTTGCAAGGATTGTGCAAAGGTCGATGTTGTCTATACCGTCGCTCGGGATGATTCCGTCAAAGTCTATTTCGGTTTTCTGCAAAACGGCCGCAGAATTTTTCTCGGCGAGTATGGCATCTGCGAGATGGTTTCCGGTTGAAAACGCATTCTTTGTCGCGTCGAGTCTGCCGTAGAGCTCGTCTATGTATTTTTCCGCTTCGTTATATTGACCGCCGACTATCAGGGCTCTTACGGAGATAAGATTGTTCTTGAAATCATGGCGAAACACGCGCATATCACGGTTCTTTTCAACCATGTTGCTGTAATGGTTGAGCTCGAGCTCGAGCTGCTTTTCCGTTGCGCGTTTTTTCTGCGAGGCAGTGAGATATTTTATTACCAGATACGCTATGCAGCCGACGATAAGCAGCGAAGAAAACATCGTCAGCGAGTTTGCGGTCTCTTTTGTGTATTCCGCGTTGAACGAGACCGTGACGCTGTAATATGCGGCGAGAAAAGCCGCGTATATCATCAGGCTTGCGACAGGCGGGAATTTGTCGAAGGCTTCCGTGATGTCTGCTCGTCCGTTCTTTCTGACTATCAGTGCGGTGACGGCGAATATAATTAGATATATGACAATACGGGTTATCAGCTGACCTATGACGCCGAGCCTCATGGCATAGTTTAATATGAACGCCAGGTAGTCAAGGCTCGATACCATGGCTATTCCTATCCATAAAAAGGCCGTCTTTTTGCGCGACTTGAACATCAGATAGGGATAGACGATGTGGCACAGAGTCGATGTCATGTCAACGGTGTCGGCCACATCGAGGTATTTCGGCAAAAATGCCGGAGCGAAGCTGAGCACAGCGAGGACAAAACAGAAAACAGTGAGCGGGATTTTTCTCGTTTTCGTTTCGTAACCGACCGAATACAAAAATGTGTGTACAAGAAGAATACAGCACACACAGCTGACGAGATTCAGCGGAGCACAGAGCGCTGCGAATGTATTCATAGCGCAGACCTCCCCGCATCGCCTCCGCTGCGCTGCCGGGTCAACTGAAAGAGCCTGCTCGATATCCTGTTAATGTGGTTTGGTCCTATGGGGAGACGTCTCTCCAGATTTTTTATGTATATGTTCTTGTTGTCAAACGACTCTATCATCGCAAGGTTCGTCAGATAGGCGCGGTGTGTGCGCTGAAACCAGAAAGGGGAGAGCTCCCTCTCAAAGCTGTTGAGCGATTTTCTGCATACGAAAACCTTCTCCTCGCCGTTTTCTTCATAGTGGATATGCGTGTTCTTGAGCTTGACTTCGATAAAATATATCTTGTCTATATCGATAAGCATTGACTCTCCGCCGTTCTTGACAAGCAGTCGGCGAAACGCATACGCGTCTACGTTGAGCTCGTTGAGCGCCTGATAGAGCTTTTCTTTTTCAACGGGCTTGATGAGATAGCGATGGGCGTGAACCTCAAATGCATCATAGACGATGTCGTCATACCGCGAGATGAATATAATGGTTTTTGTTGTCATATATTTCTCTCTGATACGTTTTGAAAGCTCGAGCCCGTCTATTCCCGGCATCAGGTAATCGAGAAGAAAAACATCAAACTCGTCTATCCGTTTTGCCAATTCTTCGGAATCGGAAAAGGCGGTAGCTTCTATCCCGTAGGACGACTTGCGCGGGTACTCCTCAATGAGCGACATGATTTCACGAAGCTCGCGAATGTTGTCCTCGCATACTGCGATTCTTAACAATATTATCTACTCCCCCCAAAAAATAATATCTTCCTTTTCATATTTTAGTAGATTATACAAATTCTGTCAACGATTTTTGAGCGTTTCAAACAAGAAAAGTTGCTTTATACCAAAAAAACCGCGGTTAATACCGCGGGGAAGAAGTTAATTCTTTCTATTATTTTTGCTTTTTTCAGGCAGTCCTTGCGAAATATGAGGAAAGGAATTTTCGGTCTGGGCGGTGGGCTGAATGTTGTACGTGCCGTATTTGTTTACCATGTCAAACACGTCCTCCGGCTCGCCCGTTACGGAAGCGGCGCTCGGGGCAGGGCAGTCGCGCTCGGAAATCTTTTTTCTTTTATTCTTGTCCGTTTTCATTCATCCTTTCTTGTGAGAATATTTTATCTTGTATTTGCTATTATTCCCGCCAATCGCCGAAATAATTTATTTGTTAACAAATTTTAAAGAAATTTTTGTATTCTATTTAATGTCTATTGCTTTTCGTCTCCGAAATATTGTATAATTATGACACATTTACAGAAGGAGTGTCGCTTTTTATGAAAGAAGAACACAGAAAGTATGCTCAAGAGGTGTATGACATAGTCAATCACGCCTCGAAGAACATCGGTTCAAGATTGCCGGGTACCGACAATGAGAAAAAATTTGCGGCCTATATGGGCGATAAGCTCAGAGAGATAGGCATCGAGCCGATTCGTGAAGAATTTGCGGTTTCTCCGCGTGCGTCCATCGGCGGAATCCCCTATGCCGGCTGGGTCGGCCTTGCGCTGAGCGCCCTTGTATATATTGCAATGGGCATCCCCTCGGTCTGGTACGGAATGGCGCTCGTGTCGATAGCCGTTATTGTCTGGCTCGTATGCAGCGTTTTCCTTTATAAGACATGGTTCGATATGTTCTTTAAGCAGGAGATATCGCAGAACACCTACGGCGAGCTGCTCCCGGAGGACGGCAAGTATGACTATACCATTGTCCTCTCCGGTCATACCGATACCAGCTGGAACTGGCGTCATTCGGAGCACTCCTATACGAAGCCCAAGCTCGGGCTCATCGCTACCTTCGCCAAGGTCGGCTTCGGTGCGCTTTGCTTCTTCTTCCTCGCCGGCACTTCTGTCGCCGTTGCGACTATCTACACCGGATATTATTTCGGCGCAGGTTGGGCAGTAGAGGCTTTTGCTTCGCCCGCGTTTGTGAACTTTATGTTCGCTATGCGCTTTATGCCCCTCGTTACCGCCATAGGTAGTGCGTTCCTTATCATGTGGGCAGATCCCGATCCGCGCAACGCTTCGCGCGGCGCTATGGATAACGCAACGGGCTGCGCTCTCAGCTATGTCGTTACGAAGTATTTCAAAGAGAATCCCGAGAAGATGCCCAAAAACTGCCGTATAATCGACTTCAACTGCGGCTCCGAGGAGGCGGGTCTGCGCGGCTCCATCGCGTTCACCCGTATGCATAAGGGCGAGCCGATTCTTGACAACGTTTGGAACATAAATATCGACTCCGTCGCCGACAAGGACTATTTCGAGGTCGTTGTCAAGGACGATTGGCAGTTCTGCCGCTTCGACAAGGATCTTGAAACGATGTTCAAGGATACCTTTGCGGAGCTCGGAATAGAGAGCAAGACCAAGGGCTGCATACATAACCCCGTCGGCGGCTGCGACAGCACCCCGATGACAAAGGCCGGTGCCAAGTCCGTCACCTTTGCGGCTCAGGATCCGACCCTTACCTATTATTATCACACCTGGCGCGATATGCCCGAGCGCTTCGATGTTGAAACCGTCGGCAACGGCTTCGACGTCGTCCTCGGAGTTATCGACAAAATTGACAAGTTCCAGCAGGCGAACGGCTTTACCGGTCCCCGCAGATAAAAGACTGTTTTGAGCGGCAGCCGCGAAAAGTGCAGCAGCCTCGGGCGGCCGCTCGACTTATATATTTCAAGGAGGTAATAAAAAATGAATCTTCAGTCGATAATTGACAAGAAGAAAGAAGCTGCCGAGTATATGGTGAGCGAGATAACTCACATATGCAAGAGCTTCGAAAAGCGCGATCCCGGTTCAAAGGGCGAGCATCAGGCCTGCGAGTACATGGCGGACGTGCTCAAAAACGAGTGCGGATGCGAGAGAGCCGACGTTGAGTCCTTCAAGGAGAACCCCGGCTCATTCTACGGATGGATTTATTTCACCATCACATTCGTCCTCGCGGCAATTGCCCTTTCGTTCTTTTATCCTCTCATCTCGATAATTCTTATCGTTGTCGGACTGTTCATCGTCTTTATGGAGTTCGGCCTGTATAAGAAGCTTATCGACCGCTGCTTCCCGGAAAAGACCGGCCATAACGTCACCGCAGTCAAGAGCTGCAAGGGCGAGGTCAAGCGCCGCATATTCTTCAACGGTCATCCGGACGCTGCCTGGGAGTGGCCCGTAAACTATAAGCTCGGCGGTGTCGGCTTTGAGGGTCACGCGGTTATCTGCGGTATCGGCGCCGTATATTATCTTGTTGTTTCTATAATACTTGTCGCAAAGAACGGACTTAGTGTTCCGCCGTTCGATGCCGGCGACACTCTCGGACTTCTTCGCCTTATAGGCCTTGTGTTTGTCCCGTTCCTTATCGGTCTCTATTGGATGTGGAACGAGAACCGCGTTGTTGACGGCGCGAACGACAACCTCTCCGGCTGCTACATGGGTATTGCTATCCTCAAGGCTCTCAAGGATGAGGGCATCGAGCTTGAGAATACCGAAATCGGCGTTATCCTCACGGGCTCCGAGGAAGCGGGTCTGCGCGGCGCAAAGGCATGGTGCGAGGCTCATAAGGGTGAGTTCGACGATGTCCCGACCTTCATCTTCTCCTATGATACGATTCACGATCCCAAGTACCTCATGACCAACTACCGTGACCTCAACGGCACTGTAAAGGCCGACAAGGACGTTTCCGACCTGTTCATGGAGGCTGCCAAGGAGCTTGACATTGCCTGCAAGAAGGGCTGGGTTCCGCCTCTCGGCGGAGCTACCGACTCCGCGGCTTTCGCTCAGGCGGGCTTCAGAGCGACCGGCGTCACCGGCCTCAATCATAAGCTTGAGGACTACTATCACACCAGAAGAGATACCTATGACAACATGAACGAAGAAGGACTTGCAAACTGCTTCGCAATCAGCGTCAAGGCTCTCGAGATGTTCGATAACGGCGCAAAGCAGTAAAAAACAGCATAGCATAAATGAACCCCGAACTGTGAAAACAGCTCGGGGTTTTGTGTTTTATATATTTTTTTCTTATCCCAAATCCGGCTCGGCGGTTATCTCGACCTCCGCCTTTTCGCAGCCCTCAAGCTCGAGTACGATTATCTCGTTCTCGTCCTTGAGCAGGACTCCGGGGATGTAGAGCGCGCGCTGCGGACCTATCTCCCAATAGCGGCCGATATTGAAGCCATTTATGTAGACGAAGCCCTTTTTGAAGCCGTCTAAATGTACGAAGCAGTCCTTTTGACCCTGCGCTTTGAAGTGACCGCGCATGAAAAGGGGATACCTGCTGTCTGCGAGCGAAAAGTCGATCTTCTCCGGGTTGTCGAGCGGGAGCGTGATGACATCGTAGCCCATGAGGTTCTGATTGCCGTAGCGTATGGCTTCAATGCCCTTGCGGTCGTAGATGTGCTCGCCGTAGTTTACGCGTCCCATCGCGTCAACCAATACGCCTATGGTGCAGCCGTCCGTGCAGCCGTCAAAATCGAAGGTGTCGTAGCCTTTGATTTTGTTCTCGTCGCGGCGGTCTATTTTCGCCTTGGGCTCGCCGTCGATGTAGACATACGCCGTGTCGTGGACGTGGGCAACGCGCAGGCTGTGCGGATTATATATCTGCTCAAGCTTCGTTTCATAGTAGATCATGCCGCTGTTCTGACCGAAATATTCCATGCTCTCGGGCAGGGGAACGCGGCGGCGCTCACCGAGATTGTCGAGATTGCTCATAATCGAGGTGCTCTCACCGAGCGCCACTTTTCCGATATTTTGAAGCTCGGGCGAGGCGGGAAGCTCGGTTTCGGGCAGATTCTGCGCCTTGAGCAGAATCTCTCTGACCGCGTAGTAGGCGGGCGTGTAGTCGCCCCATTCGGTCAGCAGAGCGCAGTAGTCGTAGCTTGTGACAGTCGGCTGATATTCGTCGTAGTAGTTTGCTCCGGCTGTGAAGCCGAAGTTCGTGCCGCCGTGGAACATATAGAAGTTGAAGCTTGCGTCGATATCGAGAAAAGCCTTTATCTCATCAGATACGCTGTCCGAGCCGCGGGTGTGGTGCTCCTCGCCCCAGTGGTCAAACCAGCCGCACCAGAACTCCGTGCACATCTTCGGCGCGGTCTCGTGGAATCTTTCAAGGGCGTTGAATATAACGGCCGTGCGCGAGCCGAAGTTCAGTGTCTTGAACAGGTCGGGGAGCGTGCCGCCGGAGAGCATACTGTTGTCGTCGCCGTCGGAGGTGAAGAGCATGACCTTTGCGCCGCAGTCGAGCATGAGCTTTTCGATATATCTGAGATACTCCTTGTCGTTGCCGTAGCTGCCGTATTCGTTCTCGACCTGCATGGCGATTATGTTGCCGCCCTCGCTCTGCTGAAGGTCGCCTATCTCCTTAAACAGCCTGTGATAGAAGTCCGAAACGTGCTGCAAATAATCGGGATAGGCGCAGCGCAGGCGCATATTTCTGTCCTTGAGCAGCCATGCGGGCAGTCCGCCGAAGTCCCATTCGGCGCAGATATACGGGCCGGGTCTGACTATAGCATAGAGTCCGACCTTTTGGGCGGTCTTGATGAACCGCCTGATGTCAAATCTGCCCGTGAAATCAAATTCGCCCTTTTTAGGCTCGTGCATATTCCAGCAGACATAGGTTTCGACCGTGTTAAAGCCCGCCGCCTTGAGCTTTTTGAGCCTGTCCTCCCAATATTCGGGCATAATGCGGAAATAGTGCATCGAGCCGGAATATATGCGAAAGCTCTCGCCGTTCATTTTAAACTCGCCGTCTTTTATAGTGAGCATTTATCTGTTCCCCCTAAGATTTTTAGTTGATTATACAATAACGCCCGAGTGCAGTCAATAGAGATATCCGCACTCGGGCGTTAAACTTTATTTCAGCGCTTTCGGCTCGTCCGTAAGTCCCAAAAGGTAGTCCGCGGAGATGTTGTAGTAGAGCGCAAGAGTATAAAGCATCTCGGTCGGCAGAGTTCGTTCGTCGCGCTCATAGCGTGAATATACCGTCTGCGAGGTGTTGAGCAGTTTTGCTATGTCCGTCTGGGTCAGGTCGTGATCCTCACGCATTGCCCGTATTCTTTGTGACAGTTTCACGAAAAAGCCTCCTTCGTTTTGTATACTGTCACAATCCTATCATAATATCAAACGATACTATTGACTTTAACATCAAACGGTGCTATTATTAACAGTGTAATACCAAATGATACTATTGTAGTGCGCGAATATCAATCGGATTTTTTCAATCGGCATACGCAAAAAATAACCGCCTGTGCGGCGGTCATTTGATTCTTCTCGGCTCGTCCGTAAGTCCCAAAAGGTAGTCTGCGGAGATGTTGTAGTAGAGCGCAAGAGTTTTTATATGGTGACTCGGTATGTCCCGCACACCGCGCTCGTATGCGCTGTAATACTGGTAGGTCGTGTTGAGCACTTCCGCAATTTCCTTTTGCGTTTTTTCTCTGTCCTCACGAATGTCGCGCAGTCTCTGATAATAGTATTTTTGCATAATTCCAGCAGCTCTCTTTTGTCAGTTTTGCTGAATTGTATCATATGTGATTAGTATACCCTTGACAATTAACCATATGTGGTTTAATATAAAATAAAACTAACCTTATATGGTTAGGAAATATAAAACGGAGGACAAAAACATGAAAAACAAACACGCAAAAAGACTTGCCGCGCTTATATTATGTGCGGTGTTGTGCCTGACGGCTGTTGCGTGCGGTAAGCAGGACAGCGGAAATGACGAATCAAGTTTATCTTCATCCGGAGCATCGGCACAGGAAACAGTTGAAGCGGGCAATACTGCCGAGCCGACGAAGAATGAAGCCGATGTAGCTCAGGAGGAAGAATCTGCGGCGCCGCAGCAGACCGCAGCACCCGCAAAGGCAACAGAAAAATCGACAGAAAAGAAAACGGAAAAGCAAACCGCAGCACCTAAAACGGAGCCTCAGACTTCAGCTAAAAAGAAGATGACGCAGGCTGAGGTGGATAGACTTAATCAAGACGTGAATAGCAGTGCTTTGACAGATAACGGTTTGGAAGCAAAGTTTTCACTCAGAGGCAATAGTTTGGTAATTTCAATTATCGCTATTTCGGACAAACAGAGTGACGACCGTTTGATTGCATATTTTAATTCTACGGAATCTTTAATGGGGAATGAAGGAAAAAAATTTTTTAAAGAATATGATATTGATTCTTTTATTTACGAAGCAGTAAATAAAGACGGCAAAATTATCTGCTCAAAAGAATATAAATAACAAACACATCCACAGAAATGCAAAAGCCGCCGACGGACAGTCGGCGGCAATTTTTATCATCTCCCCAAATGAAAAAACCGGCAGATTTTACTCTGCCGGTAAATTGCTTTTTAGAGCTTTTCTTATGCCTTGTTGACCGAGCCGAACAGCTCCATCTTTTCCTTGACGGTAGCCTTGATAGCCTCAAAGCCGGGAGCGAGAAGCTTTCTGGGATCGAAGCCCTTGCCCTCAAGATCCTTGCCTGCCTCGATGTACTTTCTGGTAGCCTCGGCAAAAGCAAGCTGGCACTCGGTGTTGACGTTTATCTTGGAAACGCCGAGGGAGATAGCTTCCTTTATCATGTCTGCGGGAATGCCAGTGCCGCCGTGGAGAACGAGGGGCATCTCGCCGGTGAGCTCCTGGATGTTGGCGAGAACGTCGAATCTCAGACCCTTCCAGTTCGCGGGATACTTGCCGTGGATATTGCCTATGCCCGCTGCGAGCATATCGACGCCGAGATCGGCAATCATCTTGCACTCCTCGGGGTCTGCGACCTCGCCGCCGCCTATAACGCCGTCCTCTTCGCCGCCGATGGCGCCGACTTCGGCTTCAACGGAAATGCCCTTCGAATGAGCGAGAGCGATTATTTCCTTTGTCTTTGTAATATTTTCCTCAATGCCGTAGTGAGAGCCGTCGAACATGACGGAGGAGAAGCCCGCCTCGATGCACTTGAGCGCGCCCTCATAGGAGCCGTGATCAAGGTGAAGCGCAACGGGAACGGTGATTCCGAGCTCGTCGACCATAGCGTCAACCATGGCGGTGACGGTCTTGAAGCCGCACATATACTTGCCCGCGCCTTCGGACACGCCGAGGATAACGGGGGAGTTGAGCTCCTGAGCGGTGAGAAGAATAGCCTTTGTCCACTCAAGGTTGTTGATATTGAAGTGACCTACCGCGTACTTGCCGGCCTTTGCATCTTTGAGCATTTTTGCTGCGGAAACTAACATAGTAAAACCTCCTAAGTTTTATGGCTTTATTATACACCATGAGTTTCAAAAAATCAATATTATCGATCCTCGCGGAAGTAAGAAAGTCCGAGGCTCGCGGGAGGCAGATTCTCGCGCTTGCGGCGCATACTGACAGCGACAAGAACGATTATCGTAACGACGTAGGGGGTCATCATGAACAGCTCCTGCGCGCCGAAGCTGAGGTTCGGGATGTAGTTGTGAACGACCATGAGACCGCCGAAGAGGAACGAGCCGAGTATGCCGAGGTCGGGCTTCCAAACCGCGAAGATAACGAGCGCGATCGCAAGCCAGCCACGGTCGCCGAAGCCGTTGTTCGACCAGACGCCGTTTGCGTAGTCCATGACGTAGTAGAGACCGCCGAGACCCGCTATAATGCTGCCGACAACAGTCGAAACATACTTGTATCTGCCGACGTTTATGCCCGCCGCGTCGCTCGTTGCGGGGTTCTCGCCGACTGCGCGAAGCTGAAGTCCCGTGCGCGTATGCTTGAAGAAGTAGGCGGTTATGAGCGCGATGATTATCGCGGTGTAGGCGAGAAAGCTGTAGGAGAAGAGAAGATCTCCGACTTTTCCGAGCTTCGAAGCAAACGGAAGCGTGGTTTTAAAGCAGTTGCTCGTCGCGCTGAGCGCTATCGAGGGGATGTCGCTCCCGGTTATCTTGATGAGCGAGCCGCCGAAGAAGTTGCCGAAACCGACGCCGAAGGTCGTCATCGCAAGACCCGTAACGTTCTGATTCGCACGCAGCGTGACGGTCAGGAAGCAGTAGAGCAGACCCATGAGCGCCGAGCCGAGAATGCTCGAGAGCAGGGGAATGAGCACTGCGAGGAACGGGTTTATCGCGGCGGCATTTTTCTCATAGAAGAACGCACCGATAACGCCGGAGATACCGCCGACATACATTATGCCGGGGATACCGAGGTTCAGGTTGCCGCCCTTTTCGGTTATAGTCTCGCCCGTTGAGCCGAAGAGCAGAGGAATGCTCTGCATTATAGCACGCTGAATGAATGTGATTATCATTATGCCTTCGCCTCCTTGCTGCGGAACTTGACAGAGTAGTTGATGAAGAACTCACTGCCGATAATGAAGAAGATTATGATTCCTGTGATGATATCTGCGAACGAGCTGTTTAGCCCGAGGCTCGTCGATATCTGAATCGCGCCCTTCTGGAAGAAAACGATGAGCAGCGAGGTTAGGATCATGTAGGCGGGGTTGAACTTTGCGAGCCACGATACCATTATCGCAGTGAAGCCGCGTCCGCCGACGGTGTTCGTCGCTACGGTGTGGTCGGTGCCGCTGACGAGCAGGAAGCCGGTTATGCCGCAGAGCGCGCCGGAGAGGAGCATCGTGCGCATGATGACCTTCTTGACGTTGATGCCTATGTAGCGCGCGGTGTTTTCGCTCTCGCCGACAACGGAAATCTCATAGCCGTGCTTGCTGTATTTGAGATAGATGTACATGAAAACGGTCAGCGCCGCAACGATAAGTATGTTGAGCAGGTAGTCCTGACCGCCTAGACTCGGCAGCCAGCCGCTGTGGCTGACGCTGTTGATAACGCCGATGTGACCCGAGCCCTTGGGGTTCGACCACTTGTAGCAGAAGTAGGCGACTATCTGCGTGGCGATGTAGTTCATCATCAGCGTGAAAAGCGTCTCGTTGGTGTTCCACTTCGCCTTGAAGAACGCGGGGATAAAAGCCCATATCGCGCCCGCAAGGACGCTCGTTATTATCATAACGGGGAAGAGAATGTAGGACGGGAGCTTGTCGCCGAAGAGGATCATGCACGCGGCGGTTGCGAAGCCGCCCATGAGCGCCTGTCCCTCGGCGCCGATATTCCAGAATTTCATCTTGAATGCGGGGGTGACTGCGAGCGAAATGCAAAGGAGCATCGCGAGGTTCCGGAACAGGCTCCATATTCGCCTGGGCGAGCCGACCGCGCCGAAGATTATTGCGGAATAGACCTCCGCGGGATTCTGACCGGTGATAGCGACGGTCACAACCGCGCAGACGAGCAGCGCCAGAATGACAGCGCCGATTCTGATAAGCCATGCCGCCCATGAGGGAACGGTGCTGCGCTTGACTATGTGGAAAAGCGGCTCGCGCTTCTGTCCGTTTGACTTACTCATGGGTTTCACCTCCGTCGGTTTTTGTCATAAGCAGACCGAGCTCTTCCTTTGTGGAAGTCCTTGCGTCAACCACTCCCGTTATCTTGCCGGAGTTTATGACGAGGATTCGGTCGCAGAGCTCAAGCAGAACGTCGAGATCCTCGCCGACAAATATAACGGCGACGCCCTTTTCCTTCTGCTGATTGAGCAGGTTATATATGAGATAGGATGAGTTGATGTCAAGTCCGCGCACGGGGTAGGCAGCCATAAAGACGGTGGGGGAGGAGGCTATTTCGCGGCCGACGAGCACCTTCTGCACGTTGCCGCCGGAGAGACGGCGAACGGGCGTATTTGCGCTCGGGGTGACGACCTCGAGGTCGCTGATGACCTTTTCCGCGAGCGTCTTAGGCTTCTTGCGCTCAAGGAACGCGCTCTTGCCCTTGCGGTAGCTTCGCAGCATCATGTTGTCGACTATATCCATGTTGCCGACGAGACCCATGCCGAGTCTGTCCTCGGGGACGAACGACAGGCGCACGCCGAGCTCGCGAATCTGCATGGGCGTCTTGTCGCGCAGGTTGTCCTGATTGCCGGTCTTGGGGTTGTTATAGAGTATTTCGCCGCTGTTGAGATGCTGAAGTCCGGCGATGGATTCAAGCAGCTCGCGCTGACCGCTTCCGGCGATACCCGCGATGCCGAGTATCTCGCCCGAACGCGCGGTGAACGAAATGTTGTCGAGGAGCTTTACGCCCTCGCGGTTTATGCAGTTTATATCCTTGACTATGAGCCTGTCCACGGGGTCAACGGGCTCGCTGCGGTCGATGTTGAGGCTAATCTTCTTGCCGACCATCATCTCGGTTAGCTCGGATTCGTTAGTCTCTGCGGTCCTGACCGTGCCGATGTATTCGCCCTTTCTGAGAACCGATACGCGGTCGGAGAGGGAGAGCACCTCGTGGAGCTTATGGGTGATGATTATGATAGCCTTGCCGTCGTCGCGCATACGGCGCAGGACGTCAAAGAGCTTGAGCGTCTCCTGCGGAGTGAGAACGGCGGTGGGCTCGTCAAGAATGAGTATGTCGGCGCCTCTGTAGAGCACCTTGATTATCTCAACGGTCTGCTTTTCGGAGACGGACATCTCGTATATCTTCTTGTTTGGGTCGATGTCAAAGCCGTACTGCTCGCTTATCTTTTTTATGCGCTCGGCAGACTTTTTGACATTGAATTTGCCCTCGTCAAGACCGAGGATGATATTCTCCGTTGCGGAGAACACGTCCACGAGCTTGAAATGCTGATGGACCATGCCTATTTTGTAGTCAAGCGCGTCCTTGGGGGAGCGGATGACCACCTCTTTGCCGTCGATGAAAATCTGACCGTGATCCGGATAGTAAATTCCGGCGATCATGTTCATCAGCGTTGTTTTTCCGGAGCCGTTTTCGCCGAGAATGGAGAGTATCTCGCCGCGGTTGACGGTCAGACATACATCCTTGTTGGCAACGATGCTTCCGAAGCTTTTTGAAATATTTTTCAGTTCGATTGCTGCGTTCAAGCCCACTTATCCTCCTATTTTAAATCTCAAAAGCCGATTAAGACAGGAAGGATAATCGGCTTTTCAAACCTAAAATCTTTTTAATTTAACTTTAACTGCTTCAGACGGAGCGGCTTTCGTCGCCCCGTCTGAATTAAAGCTATTATGTGTTAATAGGCTGTGTTGAGAAGAGTAATGCCGTCGATTTTGATATCGAAGTAAGGAGCGGAACGCTTCTCGGACTCGTGGAAGTAACCGTTGGAAATAACTTCGGTGTCAGGAATGTTCTTCTTATTATCGTCGGTGTCGACGTCGGCCATGTAGCTGGTGAGGGTCTTGCCGTCAACGGTGAAGGTGGATGTGTCGAAAACATGGAGAGTGCCGGCCTTGAACTGATCTTCGGCAGCCTTGATGGCCTCGGCAGTGCCGGGAGCGGCGACCTTCTCGTTGATGGGGGTCAGCTCGACAGCGCCCTCGTTGATGCCCTTGCACCAGTCGGTGTCAATAGCCTTGTTGTCTCTGACGCACTCGATCATGTACTTCATGTAAGGTACCCAGTTGATTCTGGAGGAAACGATGAAGGTGTTCGGGCAAGCGTCAAGCGTGGAGCCGTTGTAGGAGACGTTGGGAACACCTGCGCTCTCGCAAGCGGTGGGAGCGCCCATGGAGTCGGCGTGCTGGCTGATGAGCTTGCAGCCTCTGCCGATAAGCAGGGTAGCGGCTTCCTTTTCCTTGGCCTCGTCGTACCAAGAACCGGTGAACTTGACTTCCATTGTAGCCTCTTTGCAGACGGATCTTACGCCGAGGAAGAATGCGGTGTAGCCGGAAATAACCTCTGCATAGGTATATGCGCCGACATAGCCTATCTTAGCGTCCTTAGCCTCGAACTTACCTTCCTTGATCATAGCGTTGAGCTTCATGCCTGCGGCGATACCCGCAAGATAACGGCCCTCATAGATGGAAGCGAAAGCATTGTGGAAGTTCTTGAGATTCTTAGTGTGAGCCTGAGTGCCGGTAGCGTGACAGAACTGGACATCCGGATACTTCTCGGCGGCCTGGATCATGAAATCCTCGTGGCCGAAGCTGTCGGCGAAAACAACGGAGCAGCCCTGATCGGCAAGGTCAGCCGCCGCATCGAAGCAGTCAGTAATCTCGCCGATGCCGGTCTTCTTGATGATCTCAACGCCAAGCTCCTTGCAGGCTTCCTCAGCTGCGGTGATGAAGTTCTTGTCATAAGTTGAGTTTTCGTCATGAAGGAAGATAAAACCGACCTTCATCTTCTTCTCGCCGCCGTCCTTGTTGTTGCAAGCCGCAAAGCCGAAAATGGTAGCGAGTGCAAGAACAATTGCGAGGATTCTTGTGAATTTCTTCATTTTTGACGTACCTCCAAAAAATTTTTTATATTTATCCCGCGATGTCGGCGGGAAAAAATAACTCAGTTGTCCTGTTCTTTGAAAGTTATGCTGCCGTTGCCCATCTTCTCAATTATTGCGAGGGATTCGACTCTCGCGCCCTTTTCCTCGAGAACCTTTCTGCCGGGCTGGAAGCCCTTTTCTATTGCGATGCCGACGCCCTCAAGCTCGGCGCCCGCCTGCTTGATTATATCGATAAGCCCCGAGACGGCAGCGCCGTTTGCGAGGAAATCGTCGATGATGAGGATTCTGTCGCCATTTTTTATGTAGTCCTTCGATACTGCGACGAGGCTGTCCGTGCCCTTTGTAAACGAATGAACGACGGTGGAATAGACGTTGTCGCCGACATTTTTATGCGCGCCTTTTTTGGCAAAAACAACAGGCACAGAGAAATATTGCGCGGTTATGCACGCGATCCCTATGCCCGATGCCTCGATAGTCAGAATTTTATTTATATTACACCCGTCAAAACGGCGCTTGAACTCCTTGCCGATTTCCTGAAGAAGGTTCACGTCGATCTGGTGATTGAGAAACATATCCACCTTGAGAATATCGTCCCCGATCACCTTGCCGTCAGCAATTATGCGCTCCTCAAGCAGCTTCAAATCCTCGTTCCCCCTAAAGAAAAGTACGGTGAAAATACAATAATAGTATAGGGCTTTTTGGGGGTAAAAGCAAGGAAAAGTTTAAAAATCTGCATTTTATACAAACGCCGTCGTAAAAAAGCGTATAAGTGTATAAATATGTCAATTTTGTGTACAGCCTGTGTCAATTTCTCTTGATGTTTCCCGCAAAAACGTAACCTGTTGTGTTTTTGAAGTCTATGGCATACCACCCGTTGAGTGCGCCGGTTATTTTTACGGTGCGTCTGTTGGGGAGAGTGCCGATAACGGCAGAGGTCATATTCGGCGCACGGCGGACGTTCAGAACCCCGCCCCGCGTGCTAACGGTACCCGTGGCGGGAAAAACGGGCGGATAGTACTGCACGCCGAGAAAGTCCGCGATGCTTATAACAAGGTTTTCGGCTATCGCGTCAATGTTGTCGGCTATCCACCGCGCGTCCTGCTCGTTGTCGTGGTAGGCAAGCTCGAGATAAACCGCGGGAGCCTTCGAACGTTTTAGCTCGAGCAGTGTTGTTGAGGTGCGTGTGTTCACAAGCTCGGGCTCGGGGTAAATCTCGCGCAGTCCGTTTGCGATTATATCGGCAGCGCGCTTTCCCGGAGTGCTCGTCGGATAGTAGTAGACGTCCGGTCCGCGCAGAGTGCCCTCATATATGGCGGGCGCGGCGTTTGAGTGCAGGGCGAGATAGAGCCGATAGTTTCCTCTGTTTCCGCGCGCGACAGCCGCCGCCGCGTTGCCGTTCGGGTCGTTCCTGCCGTAGCTTATCCCGCTTGAAGAGAGATACGGCTCCATTGCGTCGGCGAGGAGATTCATATAGTATTTCTCGCTCTCGCCGATTATATATGGATTGTAGCCCTGAGTTGAGGGGCTGAGATAGACATCGGGCATAAAAATACCTCCGCATATTCATTTACTATAAGAATATGCGAAGGAGTGTCGGTTGGTTAATTGCCTCGCTTGCGCCCAATAATAAAGTCTGATTTTGTAGGGTGCGGCGACCTCGACGCACCGCTGCCGCGCAAACGGCACAAACTCGAATAGGCTCAATCCAGCATAGGCGAGATATTATTTTGTATTATTGATCGCTTTTGCAAATGCAACGGCTTGATCGACGAGATTATATCTCATTTCATTTGTCATTTTCCATTCCCATTTTGCAGAATTTGAATCAATTGGGTGTATATCAGAAATCATTAGCATAGCGACAGCCTTTAATCCGAGATATTTGGAAACGCTGAAGATTGCCGATGTTTCCATATCTACTCCGACAGCACCTTTATCTCGCCATAACTGTTCTTTACACAACGTCTGACGATATACGGCATCTGTCGAGACAATAGAATAGTTGCGTATGCCAAGCAAAGAGGTGACGGCTTTTTGAAGGTTACCGTCCGGCTTTGAATATTCGATGTCCTCGTAATAATGAAGTGATGTTCCTTCTTCCACAAAAGCCTTTTGCGGAGCGATAATTTCACCGACATGGACGACTTCATCATATGCTCCGCACATTCCGGCGGAAATAATATTTCTTACTCCTAATGCGGCGAGAGTTTCGATTGTATCTACTGCTTGCGGAGCACCGCGCCCTCCGTCCGCAAAGCATAGCTGGAATTTCCCAATCTCCCAAATTGGGCAGGAATTAAGAAATCGCGGAAGCGGTTCAGGCAGTTCTGTTGCATTATATTGCGATATGAGGTAATCCGTCGCTTTGCCCATAAAGAATAAAATTGCCGTTTCGGGTAGTTGCAAGTGACACTCGCGATGAGCGCTATGTATTTGATCTTGTGCAGTAATAACTGCTTTTGAGTCGTCTTTGGGCAAGCACCACATAATTGTCCTCCATATTGCAACTAAATCGAATATTCAGCAATGACTATAGCTCATATATCCCGTAGGGACAGCCCTTGCGGCTGTCCGCTATCGGAATCATAGCATATTCAGCAGTTTTAGGCAAGTTCGTTATTAAACCGTGTGCCGGAATTACAGGCTTATAGATACCCCGATAAAAAACAGGGAAAACAGATATCATCCGTTTTCCCTGCATGAAGTTTTATATATCCAGCGCCGAGGCGTCCTCGGTTATGTCGCTCTTTTCAAAGCCGTTTTCTCTGTCAAAATAGAACACGCTTCCGCCGTCGTTTCCGCACATGGCGGAGAAGTGGCCGTCCTTGAAGATGAGCGCCGCGCCGTCCTCAACGCCTATGCCGGAGTCGCGGCAGCCTTTTACGGCTGTCCCGAAGCTCTGCCAGCGTTCGCTGATGAAGTGCGGGCAGTAGCAGTAGGGGAGAAGTCCGATGCAGTCAACGAACATGAAGTCGCCGTTTTCGCCGCAGTCGTCATATCCCATGTCGAACCAGCACATTGCGCCGGAGCTGAGTCCCGAGAGGACTTTTCCGCGTTTATATGCCTCTCTGAGCGCCCTGTCCGCGCCGGTTGCCTTGAATGTGTTCATCATGAACTCAAGATTTCCGCCGCCGGCGTAGACTATGTCGGTGCTCACGAGCGTATCGTATATGTATTTATCCGTGTTTTCGGGGTCGGTCAGCTTGAGCGTTTCGACTGTGCAGCCGAGCTTTTCAAAGCTCTCCCAAATAGGCTCGTCGCCCTCGGTATCGTCGTGTCCCGCGGTCGGCAGAAACACAACATGAGGATGCTCCTTGCCCGATTCGCGGACTATCCTTTCAAATATCGGCATGACCTCGCCGTCGTCATAACGGCCGCCGCCGAGTGCGATTATCGTTCCCATTTTTCCTCCGTCAACCGATAATGCTTACGTTGAAGCCGTTATCCTTAGCATATTTCTCGGCGCCGCTTCCGCTCTCGGTTATAACCGTAAGCTCGCCGACGGCCTTGAATATTTCGCCGCCGAATACCTTGACTCCGGAGTGAACGGTTATCTCGTCAAGTCCGTAGCAGTTGTAGAACGCATATTTGCCGAGCTCTTCCATGCTCTCGGGCAGGACGACTGTTTTGAGCGATTTGCACTCTTCAAACGCGCCCTTTTCGAGCTTTTTGACTCCCTCGCCGATGGTGAGCTTCTCGAGAGAGGAGCAGCGGTAGAATGTGCTCACCGCAATGCTCTCAACCGTGCCGGGAATCGATATCTCGACCGCTCCGGTGCACTTGAGGAACGCGTGGTCGTCAATTTGAGTGACGCCCTCGGGGATAATTATCTTCTTTGCGCTGAAACACTTCGCAAACGCCCAGTCGCCGATGGTCTCAACGCCCTCGGGCAGGACTATCTCGGTCAGCGCGGAGCAGAAGTAGAAGGCCTTTTCGGATATAGTCTTGGGTGCGCCGTTGAAAATGACGGTCTTGAGCTTGCTCTTTCCGGTGTAGGTGTTCTCCTGCGAGCCCTCGAAAGCGCTTATGCCGATGTGTTTGACGTTCTTGCCTATCGTTACCTTTTCGAGATTGTCGCAGTACATCGCCGCATAGTTGCCGATTACCTCAACGGAGTCGGGGATAATAAGCTCCTTGAGCGAGCTGCTACCCTTGAGAGACTTGTTCTCGAGACCGACGACCTTTGCGCCGTCTATTTCGGCGGGTATGGAGACGACGGAATCGTTTCCGGTGTAGTCTGTGACACAGACGGTGTTGTCCGTATACAGTGTATAAACAAAGCTTCCGTTCTTTACGGATTCGGTTTTGACTTTCTTGTCGAGTATGTCCTCAACCTTGACGAGCGCGGGGTCGTTTACCGTGACGTCGAGGGAGAGAGCAGAGAGTATTGTTTTGCCGAGATTGTCGCAGCCTGCAAAAGAGAGGCAGACGACGAGCATCAAAGCAACGATAGCCGTTATTTTAGTGAATTTTTTCATCGTCGTTTCCTCACTTTCCGTTCTTCTTCGCCATGCGCTCCTGCTTCCTGCGCTCGATGTCGGCCTTGCGCTCCTCCTCGAGTCTTTCGATCTCGATTCTGCGCGCCTCATATTCGGCGTCGGTGTGGGCTTTCGCGTCGTTGTATCTCTCGCGTATATCCTCAAGATGCGCGTAGTTCTCTTTTTCCGTCAGCTGGCGTCTTGCGTCGAGAAGAGGCTTAACGCTTCTGATGTACTTGGATTTCTCGTTGACGAGCTTCTTGACGGTCTTTTTCTTTGCAACCTGATGCGAGAAGGTATCTTCCGGCAGAGCCTCGGCGGCCTTGAAGGCTTCCTCGGAGGGCTCGACTATCTTATCGGGCGTGCCGTAGAACTTGATCATGGCTTTTCTTGCGTTCTTGAGTGCGCGGGCGTGGACTATGGCGTCGCTGCGAATCTCGCGCTCCTCATGAGTGGATCTCGGCAGAGCTTTTGCCTCAGCCATGATCTCTTTGTTGTAATCAAAGATTCCGTTGTATCCGGCTGCCTCAAGCGCTCGGGAACGCTCGACCTGCTTTTTGATACGCAGGGTGTTGTATTTGTTCATCTCGTCGATGATGAAATCGCATACGGAGATGTCCGCGTTGAGCTTGTTGAGCTCCTTGTTTTCTTTCTTCGCGGCCTTTATCGCGGCTTTTCTTGCTGCCTTCGCGGCGTCGATGCCCTTGGGCATAGCCTTCGCTGCATTTATCGCGGCTTTTCTCGCCGCCTTCTCGGCGTCGGTGCCCTTTGGCATAGTCTTCGCTGCCTTTATTGCAGCTTTTCTCGCCGCCTTCTCGGCTTTTCTCGCCGCCTTCTCGGCGTCGGTGCTCTTGGGCATGGCCTTCGCCTTGCTGACGCGGTCCTTCTTTATGTCTCTGTTCTGAGTGTTGAATTCTTTGTAAGCGGCTTTCAGTCGCTTGATTTCGTTCTTCCTGAACTCTTTCTCCTCGGGAGTTCTTGCGGGCAGCCTCTTGGCCTTGTTTATGTCATCCTTCGTGGTCATGAGGGCTCTGTCCTTATAGAGAAGGTTGGCCTCGTCGATTATATCGATTGCCTCAACGATGCTCTCGTCGCGGAGAATACCGTTGCCGTAGTCCTCGAACATCGCGCGTATCTTGAGCACCTTGACTATGCCGCGCTGCTTTGTCTCGGTCAGATCGTAGAAGATATATGGAACGAAGTTGAGCGCCGCGCCGATGACGGCGGCGACGATGAGCACGTCGAACATATCCTCTCTGAACGAAGCGACTTCGAGTACGTCGTAGTTGTCCTCAAGGCCGAGCATCTGATAGATGATCGGGAGCACCATACCGGTGAACATTCCGATAAACGAGCCGATTATGCCGACGGCGCCGAACATTCCGTCGATGCGCTCGCCGGTGAAATACTGCTGATAGTCACGCATATCGGCGTTGATGCCGGGATTGTAGACTATTGAAAAAGAGTTGACGAATCCGTTGAGATAATAGAGAATTATCAGAGCGGGGATGTTGTTGTAAAGGGGATAGAGCAAACCGATGAGCAGGACATTTGTGACGTTGCACCAAATGAGCAGGTTTCTCTTGCCTATAACTCTTATTGCCACGGGGCACAGAAGCATGGCCCAAAGCGCCGCGTTGCCTATGAGCGTTGTAGCAACGCCGTAGAGCCCCATCCTGTTGGGGTAGGCATAGATGAAGGTCCAGCCGATGATAACGCCGACCGCGCCCTCAAGGAAGCCGAGCCAGCCCGCAAGGGAGGTTATCCAGAAATATTTGTTCTTTGCAACGGCGCGGAATGCGTCGGAGAACTTGAACTGGGTAACGTGGCTCTCCGCAACGATTATTCTCTCTCTCGTTCCGGCGTATGCAATATAGGACAGAAGAAGTCCGACTATGGCGACGATGGGATGGATTATACGGTAGGTGGTGATGGAGTTAAGACCGCCCGTGAGAGTTGAGAGCATCGGAACGAACAGACCGGTGAGCGAGGGCGCCATGGAATAGATAATGGACGAGACCGAAACGATATCGGTGCGCTCATGGGAGTTCGGCGATATGACGTTTGCAAGGTCGGTATACGCCTGCTGGAAGAAGGGGTAGAAGCACTGCAGGAGATTGTAGCAGATAAAAACAGCCGCTACCTTTTGCAGATATGACATCGTGTCATAGGGCAGCCAGACGAATATGACCGCTATAGCGGTCGACGGAATACCGGTTATTGCAAGCCATGGGCGGAATTTTCCGGATTTAAATCGGGCGCTGTCGATTATGTAGGAGCGCCCTATGGTAATTCCGAAGCCTATGATAGTTGACGCGACCGCCATGTACTGCAGATGAATCGGCTTGATGCCAATGGTGTTTCCGACGAGGAAGCTCGTTGCGGAAAGCGCGATTTGCCAGCAGAAGAATATGACGAACTGAACGCCCATTCCTCCGATGCCGTAGGCGATTATCTCCTTGTAAGGGACATATTTGCCCAAGGCGGGTGTTTTCCAGTGCAGTACGACATTGTTCCATATCGTGCCGACCTTTTCCTTGAGATTACTCTTTCCCATTTCAACACTCCTTCTGGTCTGCGGCGCGGTGGGAAAACACGCTTGCAGACAGTTGTTTTAGCTCCCCGGAGGCAAAAACACCGGAAAGCATCGACAATTTACATAAAAGCTTTTATCATTATAGCAAAACTATTAATAAGTTGCAACAGCAATTGTGAACTAAAGTGCAATTTACTCGAAAATCACTCGAAAAAACTTCAAAATTTAATAATTATTTCAGTTATGTCACATTTCTGTTGAATTTTTGAAGTACGAGTGATATAATATTTTCAGAAATTTTCCAGAGGTGAAAAGTGTTGAATAAGCCAAAAATTATTGCACACCGCGGCGCTAACCGCTATGCTCCCCAGAACACGATACCTGCATTTGAAAAAGCAGTCGAGCTCGGGGCGGACGGAACCGAGACCGACGTCCATATCACCAAGGACGGGCATATAGTCATCTGTCATAACGACACCGTTGACGAGATGTCCAACGGCACCGGCGCTATCGGCGACTATATGTTTGACGATATCCGCAAGCTCGATTTCGGCAGCAAGTTTTCAAAGGACTTCGCCGGCGTCACTCTGCCCACCGTCGAGGAGTACCTCGAGTGCATGAAGAAGAGCGACAAGCTGAGTGTTATGAATATCGAGATAAAGCCCAACAAGTCCGAGCGCGAGGACATAGTGCGCAAGACGATAGAGGCAGTCAAGGACTACGGACTTTTCGATGAGCTTCTCATTTCGAGCTTCGACTATAAGATGCTTGTTGAGGCGAAGAAGTACGATCCCAAGTGCAAGACGGCGTATCTCTATCCGATTTACGGCCAGGTAGTCAGAAGATGGTTCTTCCAGCCTCTGCACCTCGCGCAGAAAATCGGCTGCGACGCACTGCATCCGCATAAGGCGTTTGCGACAAAAGCGCTCGTCCGCCGCGCCCATGCCGCCGGCATTAAGGTCAACGCATGGACGGTTGACGATGAGAGAGACGTTATCCAGATGCTCGAAAACGGCGTTGACGGTATTATCACAGACCGCCCCGACTACGTGGAGGGTATTGTGGACAGATATCTCGCCGAGCACAAATAAATCAAACGGAATCAAATCGCCGCAGAGCAAAAGGCCTGCGGCGGTTTTGCTGTCTGCCGACAGCGGTTTTACGCAGGGGTGGAGGTTTACGAAGCCGAGACTGAGGGGTTATTGCACGGATTTGCCTCTTTGCATAGGCTGCTTTGTTTCTTAACGTCCCTGTAGGGTGCGGCGACTCGACGCACCGCTGCCGCGACAGCGGCATAAAACACAATATGCAATTGTAAAATTAACTCTCTGCCTCGACAGCAAAACCGCCGCGGATATCCGCGGCGGCTCGTCTTATCAACTTTTACAGCGCCCTTACGCAGTCTTTGAATATCTCGCCGCGCTGCTGATAGCATTTGAACATATCCCAGCTCGCGCACGCGGGGGAGAGCAGTACGCAGTCGCCGCTCTCGGCGTCGGCGGCAGCTATGCTGACAGCCTCTTCGAGCGTGTCGACGAATTTGTAAGCCTTGAATCCGGCTCTGTCGCAGGCGGCTGCAATGTCGTGCTTCGTCTTGCCTATGAGCAGAAGCTCTTTTACTCTGCCCTCAAATGTTGCCACCCACTCGTCGTAGCTCGATTTTTTGTCGTAGCCTCCGCCTATGAGAATTGTCGGCGAGGGCATGGCGCATACCGCCTTTATTGCCGCGTCGGGGTTCGTGCCCTTTGAGTCGTTATAGTATTTGACGCCGTTTTTCTCGGCGACGAACTCTATCCTGTGCTCGACCGCCGTGAACTCCTTTATGCCCTGGCGAATAGTGTCAAGCGGCACACCCATGGCACGGGTCATGGCGACAGCCGCCATGATATTCTCATAGTTGTGCATTCCGACAAGGCTCGTGTCTTTTGTTGTGCAGACGGGCGTTTCAACGCCGTTTTCTTTTATTATTATTGTTTCGCCGCGCAGGAAAACGCCGCTCTCGAGCTCTTCGGAGGAGCTGAAGAATATGACCTTGCAGCGCGGAGTTTCGGAAAACTTGCGCAGAACCGGATCGTTGTAGTTGAGCACGCAGAAATCGTTTTCGTCCTGATTCTTGGTTATCGACTCTTTTATGGCAATATAGTTTTCGAGCGTCTTGTGCCTGTCAAGGTGGTCGGGAGTGATGTTGAGAATAGCGGTGACATGTGGCTTGAAGGTGACCATAGTCTCAAGCTGGAAGCTGCTTATCTCCGCGACCGTCACGCTGTCGATATCGCTTTCGAGCGCATAACCGGTGTAGGGTATCTCGATATTGCCTACGAGCAGAGCCTTTTTCACATGGCGCTTCATTATGTCGTAGGTGAGCGAGGTGGTCGTAGTTTTGCCGTTCGTGCCTGTTATGCCTATCACGGTGCCCTTATCGTGCCTGTAAGCAAGCTCTACTTCGCCCCAAATCGGTATATTGTGCTCCTTGACGGCTTTCATTATCGGCGTGTCGAGCGGTACGCCGGGGCTGACCACGCAAATATCTATGCGCGAAAAATCGAAGCGCGAAAAATCGCCGAGAACAAATTCAATATTATCTGCGCCTATTTTTTCGCAGGCCGCCTCGGTGTCAAAGCTTTCGTTGCCGTCGTAGATGATAAAAGCCTCGCCGACTTTTTTCAGCAGCTGCGCCGCGTTTATGCCGCTGCGTCCCGCGCCGACTATAAGATATGTGCTCATTGTTGTTACCTCCGAATCAGTTGTCGGTCAGGTCGAAATAGACCTGCTTCATATTTTCTGCGCTCAGCTCGTCTGCGCGCTTTTTTCCGTTCTCGGACAGACGGGCGCGAAGTCTTTCGTCTGTCAGTATTGCTTCCAGCGCCTTTGCATATTCGCGGTGGGCGCCGTTTATATTGCCGTAGTCAAAGTCCGGCGTTTCGGACATGACGGGGCAGAGAATGCCGCATTCGACCTGCGTCATCCTGTCGCAGTGCGGCAGGAACGGACGGCTTGGCGCGAGAACCTCGTCGGGTCCCGAGGTGCAGTCCGTGCTGACGGTCGGCGTGCCGACCGCCAAGGCCTCGACTATGACATTCGGAAAGCCCTCGTAGTATGAGGTCATGGCAAAGACCTCGGCGCGGGAGACGAATTTAAAAACGTTCTTTTGGAATCCCGCGAAGATTATATCGTCTGAATATGCGCTCCTTTGCGCCATCTCTCGGACGGCGTTTTCATGCTCGCCGCGGCAGCCGAGGAATATCAGCCCCGCGTCGGGGATATTTTTTTTCAGCAGCTCAAAGCTCTTTAGCATATCCCATTGGCATTTCTGCCCGACGAACCTCGACGAAAACGCTATCACCCTGTGGGTGCCGTAGAATTTTTTGAACTCCCTGTCAAGCTCCTCCTTCGCGTCCTCGCGGGCTTTATCGCAGTCGATGATATTATATGCCGTAAAGAGCTTGTTTTCGTTTCCGGGGAACAGCTCCTCGCATTTTTTCTGCATCTCGAGGGCGTTAAAGAGAATATTGCACCCGCGGCGCAGCGCGAAAGAATAGAGCTTCGCGCTCTTGATAAGCCTTTCGTAGTCGCGGCAGGAGATATATTTTTTGCATTTTGCGCCCGAGAGGGCGAGAGCCTCGTTGGGTGCGTGGGTGAACGAGTACGCCGTGCATATATCATGCTCTTTTACGAATTTTCTTATAGCTGCGGCGCGTTTCAGCATAATTACCGCGCGCTTTACCGTGCCTTTGCCTGCGGGCAGACCGAGGTCAACAAACTCGCCCGCACAGTCGAACCGCTTCTCGCTCGCGTCAAAGACAAGGACATACACATTGAATTTTTCGCTCAGCAGCAGGGACAGTCTGCTCGCAAACCGCTCGCTGCCTCCGCTTCGCAGATCCTGAAGTATAATCGCGACATTTTTCATCTTCGGCTCACTTCTTTGCATATTTTTCGCTCTGGGCGACGGCGAGCCTGTCGCACCGCTCATTCTCGGGATGCCCCGCGTGCCCCTTGACCCAAACGAACTCGTATTCATGCTTCGAGAGCGCCTTCAGCAGCCTCTCCCAAAGCTCGGGATTCAAAACCGGCTTCTTGTCGGATTTTTTCCATCCGTTCCTTTTCCAGTTCCATATCCAGCCTTTTAAAAACGCATTGGCAACATACTGCGAGTCGGTGTATATCTTTATATCGCAGGGCTCCTTTAGCCGCTCGACCGCGCTTATGACCGCCATGAGCTCCATGCGGTTATTCGTAGTGCAAGCGTCGCCGCCGGACATCTCCGCCTCGTGCTCGCCGTAGCGCAAAACCGCACCCCAGCCGCCCGGCCCGGGGTTGCCGGAGCAAGCGCCGTCCGTGAATATCTCAACTTTTTTCAGTTCGCTCATATTTTTCTCCGTCGCATAGATTGTTTGTTCATCTAATTCTATCACTAAGCCCCGTTAAAAACAAGGTGAATTTTGTTGTTCGGCGCTGCCGTGTGTTTGCAAAATAATTTTTAAAACCGCTCCCGTCAGGCAATAATAGGAATATCACATCTTCGGAGGGGTCATCATGTACAGCTACTGTTCGGATGCGGCTTTTATAAAGCGGGCGCAGGGACTCACCGCTTTAGACTGCGCCAAGGCGGGCGAGGCGGTGGGCGCGGCGATAGGGCGCGGCAGGGTAGGCGTAGCCTGCCGGAACGACGAGCATTCCAAGGCCTGCGCCGACGCAGTGTGCGCCGGGCTGCGAGTCTCCGGTGTCAATGCGTGGTCGATAGGCGCGTCATTTGAAGCCCAGCTCTCGTTTCTCGTGCCGTTTTCGTCGCTCAATGCGGGCGTGTTCGTCTGCGCCGGGGAGGGGACTGTCAGTATTTTCGGCGAAAACGGGCTGAGCGTATCCGCGGCGCTTGGCAGAAGGGCGGAGGACTTTATGCAAGCGGAGCTTTCTCCCGCGCCGTCGTGCGGGCGGCTTTTCGATATGTCCGCCATAAGTATGCTCTACCGCGACGAGCTGATGCGCTGCGTGCCTTACGGCGTGACGGACTGCGCCGTGCTCAGCTCCGATTCCGCTGTGTCGGCGCTCATAAACGACTGTATGCGAACTTCGTCGAACGGGCGCGCGCTGACACTCCGAATAAACCGAAGGGGAACGAGTCTGAGCGCATACACGGAGGAGACGGGCGTTGTGCCGTTTGTAAAGCTCATTGCCCTGTGCGGAATGTACGAGTTGGAGAGCGGGCGGGATATCTCCGTGCCCTATGACGCGCCGGCGTTTTTAGATGAGCTTGCCCGAAGCTACGGCAGGACGGCGTACCGCTATCTGTCCGCCCCGTCCGACGGTTCCGACAACGTGGCAAGGCGGTTGGCGGCGCGGCAGTTCTGGTCGCGTGACGCGCTGTTTACTGCGGCAAAGCTCGCCTGTATCCTCGAAGAGAAGAATATGACCTTTCCCGAGCTCTATTCGCTTTTGCCGCCGTTTTTTGTTTACAGCACCACTGCGGCACTCGCTCTGCCGCCCGACTACCTCGACGAGTTCGAGGGCGAAAGCTTTTCATTCGGGCGTGACGGAGCTAACGGCTTTGTGCTCGTGGAGAAGCGCGGAAAGACGCATATTTCGCCGCTCGGGGACGGACGGGTTCGCCTGACCGCGCAGAGCCTTGACGAGGAGACGGCGCGTGAGCTCTGCGTCGAAGCGAGGGAGTTTATCTCGTCGCGCACGAAGTAAAGGCGGCGGCTTTTTCGCCTGCGTGCGGCACATAATTTATTGTTTAGAAGATGTTAATTTGCTCCCGCGTCACTTGACAGTTTTATACAATCATAGTAAAATTAACAATAGGGATATTTTTGTATTATGACTGCGCGCATATATTAACTATCCGAATTTGTCTTGTGTCAATGCTGAAAATATCATCGTGTTTTTGGAGATTTTTAACAGGCAAGGCTTTATTTCCCGCACCTTTGAGAGGTCGGGGTTCTACTTAAATCAAAATACAAAAGAAAAGGAGATTTTTATGCCGAAAGCAAAAGAAACCGGTGCAGCGTCTGCGCCCGCAAAGAGGACTGCGGGCAGGCGCGGCTATCACAGCTACGGTAAAATCAAACCCGCACCGGGTAAGTCAAAGGCCGAGCCCAAGCCTATAAAAATATCGTTTTTAGGCGGCCTGAATGAAGTGGGCAAGAATATGACTCTGTTTGAGTACGGCGAGGATATGTTCCTTGTCGACTGCGGACTTGCGTTCCCGGATCAGGATATGCTCGGAGTCGATCTCGTGCTTCCCGATTTCACCTATGTCGAGCGCAACGCGGACAGGATACGCGGAATCGTCATAACCCACGGACATGAGGACCATATCGGCGGTCTGCCGTATCTTCTCAAGGTTCTCAACGTGCCAGTCTACGGCACGAACCTCACCATAGGTCTTATCCAGGGCAAGCTCCGCGAGCACGGACTGCTCAATTCCGCCACTCTTAACGTCATCAAGCCCGGCGACGTGATAACCCTCGGCGGCTTTACGGTTGAGGCCATCCACGTCAACCATTCGATACCCGACGCACTCGGACTCGCTATCCGCTGCGAGGGTGGCACCGTCGTCCACACGGGCGACTTCAAAATCGACACAACGCCTATCGACGGCGGCATGATGGATCTCGGCAGACTCGCCGAGATAGGGCAGGAGGGCGTGCTCTGCCTTATGTCCGACTCCACCAACGCCGAGCGCCCGGGCTTCACCGAGAGCGAGAGGAAGGTCGGCGAATCGTTTGAGACCCTCTTTCGCAAGGCGGGCAACAACCGCATAATAGTCGCAACATTCTCCTCAAATATCCATCGCGTGCAGCAGATAATGAATGTTGCGGAGAGCCTCGGACGCAAGGTGGCTCTCGTAGGCAGAAGCCTCGAAAACGTCGTCAATATCTCGGCCGAGCTCGGTTATCTCAATATACCCGAGGGGATAGTCATAGATATCAATATGATAAACCGCTATCCCGCCGACAAGCTCGTTATTATCACCACGGGCAGCCAGGGCGAGCCCATGAGCGCACTCACCCGTATGGCGTTCTCCGACCACAGAAAGGTCGAAATCCATCCAAATGACTATGTTATAATTTCGGCAACTCCCATTCCCGGAAACGAAAAGACGGTCAGCCGCGTTGTCAACGAGCTGATGAAGCTCGGCGCGGATGTCGTTTATGAGAGAATGTACGATGTCCACGTCTCCGGACACGCCTGCCAGGAGGAGCTGAAAATGATAATGGGTATCGTCAAGCCGAAGTATTTCATTCCGGTTCACGGCGAGCTCAAGCACCTCAGAAAGCACGCGGGTCTTGCGCTGAATGTGGGCATCCCCAAGGAGAATATCCTCATTGCCGACAACGGCAGAGTCGCCGAAATCAGCAAAAAGGCGCTCAAATGCACCTCTACTGTGCCCGCGGGCAGAGTATTTGTCGACGGCTACGGCGTAGGCGACGTCGGCTCCGTAGTGCTCAGAGACAGAAAGCATCTCGCGCAGGACGGACTTGTTATTGTCGCCGTCTGCATAGACCGCGAGAACGGCGAGATAGTCTCGGGTCCCGACGTTGTGACAAGAGGCTTTGTCTATGTCAAGGAGTCGGAGGAGCTTATCAACGCCGCGCGCGAGGTCGCGGTCAGAGCTATCGAGGCTCAGACGGACGGCGGTTATTTTGATTGGAACAGCATCAAGGCGAGCCTCAGGGACGAAATATCTCACCTGATGTATGAGCGCACCAAGCGCAGCCCGATGATACTTCCCGTTATTATGGAGGTCTGATGAATGAGCTTTAAGGATTTCCTGCGAGAATTCGCAGTGGAAACGGCTGCCTTTATTGCGGCGGCTGTGTTCATTGTCGTTGTCGCTGTCCGCTACAGCAGGTGGGCGGCGCTTGTGGGTACTGTCCTTCTCGTCGCGTTTTCGGTTTATAAGACGGTCAGGTTTTTCAATATCCGCAGCCGCGAACGCCAGCTAAGGGATATTGCGTCGCACAGCTTAGATGCTGCCGACGCAGGTTCCGTCAACGATTTTCCCATGCCTATGCTCGTGTGCGACGGCGACGGAATAATCGAACTTTTCAACAAAAGCTTCTTCCATACATTTATGGATGATTCGGTTATCGACCGCAAGCTTGTTCAGCCGTTTATCGGCGGCTGCGACCCAGAGCAGGCGGAGTCGAACGGCGCATCCACAGTCAGAATAAAGGACTCCTATTATATAGTCACCCCGTCCTCGTTCGAGTTCAAGGGCGGCAAAGAATATATTTTCTATTTCACCGATGTAAGCGAGCTCAAGCGCGCTCAGCTCGCTTACATAAAAAACAGACCCGTCATAATGCTCCTGCAAACCGACGATATCGCGGATATCAAGGCGGATTACAGGGACAGCGAGCGCGCGGCGATACGCGGCGGAGTCGAAGAGGTGATAGAGAACTGGACGGGTCAGTATGACTGCATCATGAGAAAGATATCCGAGGAGCGGTTTATGATAATCGCTCAGAGTGATGTCCTCGAAAAGATGCGCGCCGACCGTTTCAGCGTTCTCGATAAGATACGCGAATATAAATACAAAGAAAGAGTGCTCGGTCTCACTCTCTCGATAGGCGTGGGCACTGGCGTTGCCATAACCGACTGCGAGAAGTCGGCGGAGCAGGCGCTCGATATGGCGCTCGGACGCGGCGGCGACCAGGCGGCCGTCAAGACGAAGGATGACTATGAGTTCTTCGGCGGCGTTTCAAAGAGCGTCGAAAAGGTGACCAAATTTCAGACCCGCGTCGCGGCCTCGTCGCTTTCGAGCCTTATCAGCGCGAGCGACCGCGTGATGATAATGGGTCATTCGTTCCCCGATATGGATGCTTTCGGAGCGGCAGTCGGTATGTCCGCGATAACGGAGGCTCTCGGCATCGATTCATATATCGTCCTCGACGAAACCCGCAGCTTTGCGGGCGCGGCAGTCGATATGCTAAGAGCCGACGGCTGGAACGGCAAAATAATCGATGTCAACGAAGCTCTGACGCTCATGACCCGCAAAACACTGCTCATTGTTGTCGATACCCATAAGAGCGGCTTTGTCGATTTCCCGAGCCTCTATGAAAAGGCGTCCGCCACCGTGGTTATCGACCACCACAGAAAATCGGTCGATTATATCAAGGACGCGCTCATTTTCTTCCATGACCCCAACGCCTCGTCAACCTGCGAAATGGTCACGGAGCTTATGCGCTATATAACCCCCGCGCCGTCTCTTTCGGCAGCGGAGGCGCAGGCGATGCTCGCAGGCATAATGCTTGACACAAAGGAGTTTGTCCTCTCGACGGGCGTGCGCACCTTTGAAGCGGCGGCATTCCTGAAGGGAAAGGGCGCCGACACGGTAGCCGTAAAGCGCCTGTTTTCAAACTCGATCGAGAGCAACCGCAAGCGCAGCGAGATAATCTCCGGCGCGCATATTTACAGAGGCTGTGCCATAGCCTGCACCGCCCCCGGAACGGAGAACGCGAGACTGCTCAGTGCGCAGGCGGCAGACGAGCTGCTTGAAGTCAGCGGAGTTAAAGCGTCGTTTGTTATCTTCGACAGCGGAAATGACAGTATCAGCATCTCGGCGCGCTCCTACGGCGATATGAACGTCCAGATAATTATGGAATATCTCGGCGGCGGAGGTCACCGCACCATGGCGGCGGCTCAGCTCGGCGGCGTGAATATGCAGGAAGCGAAGTCGAAGCTCTGCGAAGCGATAGACGCAAAATATCCCCGCTCAGACGGCGAGGAGCAGGATTCGATTTCGTGATATAATACCGCAGTGCGGATATCATTCGCCCGCAAAGCTTGCATGATTTTATTCTTGTAAGTGCGGCAACCGACGCACCGACAAAGTTAAAACCGTAAATAACCCGAAAGGAATTGATATATATGAAAGTTATTCTTACACAGGATGTAAAAAGCCTCGGCAAGAAGGGTGAGCTTGTCAATGCCTCCGACGGCTACGCGAGAAACTTTCTCTTCCCGAGAAAGCTCGCAGTCGAGGCTAACGCACAGGCGATGAACGAGCTTAAAAACCGCGAGTCCGCCGAGAAGTACAGATTGGAGACCGAGCTCAAGAACGCCAAGGAGGTCGCCGCGAAGATAAACGGCAAGACCGTGAAGCTCACCGCAAAGGCGGGTCAGGGCGGAAAGCTGTTCGGCTCTGTTACCGCAAAGGAAGTCGCGGAGTCGATAAGCCGTCAGTTCGGCGTATCTGTCGACAAGAGAAAGGTGTCCATGGAGGATATCAAGTCGTTCGGCACTTTCAGCGCCGAAGTAAAGGTGTATAACGGAGTCAACGCTACGGTCTATGTCAGCGTGGGCGAGGAATAATTTCCGAAAACCGGAGGATCTAAGAACCGTGGATGTGAATAATTTAACCCTGCCCGAGGGGTATCAGATGCCCTTCAGCCTTGAGGCGGAGCAGGCGGTGCTCGGATGCGTGCTCATGGATCCGAACTGTATGCCGCAGGTGCTCATCTATCTGCGCCCGGAGTATTTCTATCTCCCGCAGCACAGAGAAATATTCTCCGTCATGGTGAGCCTCGATGCGTTAGGCAGCAAAATCGATCCGCTTGTTATTCTTGAGGCGCTCAAGAACAACGGAACATACGATGAGGCGGCGGGCAAGAACTATCTGTTCCAGCTCGCTCAGAGCGTGCCGACTACTTCAAATGTCGAATCATATTCAAAAATCGTGCGCGAGAAGTATTTTATGCGCACCCTCATCACCGTCTCGCAGGAGACTATCGACAACGCCGTCGCCCAGACCGACAGCGCGGATATGCTTCTTGACGCGGCGGAGCAGAGAATATACGATATCCGCCAGGGTAAGACGAGCACGGGTCCGTCCAAGCTCAGCGACATAATAGTCAATCAGGTCTATGACACCCTGCAAAAACTGAGCTCCGAGGGCGCGGAGGCGTTCAAGGGAATCTCAACGGGCTACAGGGATCTCGACGACGTAATAGCGGGACTCAACAAGTCCGACCTCATACTTATCGGCGCACGCCCCGCAATGGGAAAGACAAGCTTTGCCTTGAATATTGCGAGAAACGTCGCTGTCAAGGCTAAGAAGAAAATTCTCTTCTTCTCGCTCGAAATGACGAAGGAGCAGCTTGCTCAGAGAGTTCTCTCGACCGAAGCGCGCGTATTAAGCACAAAGATGCGAAGCGGTCAGCTCGATACCGACGACTGGACGCGCCTCGGCCTTGCCACCGCAGCGCTCAACGACTGCGAGCTCTATTTCGATGACACGAGCTCGATAACCGTTGCCGAAATGAAAGCGCGTGCACGCAGACTCAAGAATGTCGACTGTATAATCATAGATTACCTCGGACTTATCCGCTCCGGCACAAAGGTCGAAAACCGCGTGCAGGAGGTTACGGAGATAACCCGAAGCCTGAAGCTCATGGCGAAGGATTTGAATATCCCCGTAGTCTGCTGCGCCCAGCTCTCCAGAGGCACCGAGGGCAGGGGAAAGTCCCACCGCCCGCAGCTTTCGGATCTGCGCGAATCGGGCTCGATAGAGCAGGATGCCGATATAGTCCTCATGCTCTACCGCGAGGAATATTATAAGAACGAAAAGGACGACCCGGACGGCGACGACGAGCCTGTATCCGCAGCCCCCGTTGCCAACGAGGTCGAGGTTATTGTTGCCAAGAACAGACACGGTCCCACAAAGACGGTAGATTTCATCTGGGATGCGGATCACACTCTGTTCATGGGCGTGGAGAAGATTCAGAATGCTTTATAAAGCGCTCGGCGCCGTGAAAAAATACAATATGCTCAGCCCGGGAGCCGCAGTTATAGCCGCGGTCTCGGGCGGTGCCGATTCAATGGCAATGCTGCTGTTCCTTATGAAGATAAGGGAGCGGTATTCGCTGTCGTTGACCGTAGCCCATGTCAATCACGGGCTTCGCGGCGAAGAGGCGCGGCGCGATGAAAACTATGTGCGCTCCTTCTGTGAGAAGAACGGACTGCGCTTTGAGGTTTTGCATGCCGATGTAGCGGCGCTCGCAAAGCAGAGCGGTGAGTCCTGCGAGGAATGCGGGCGCAGAGTGCGCTACGAGTTCTTTGCTTCGATAGACAAAAACGCAAAAATCGCAACCGCCCACACGGCAAGCGACAATGCCGAGACCATGCTTTTCAATCTCGCCCGCGGCTCGTCGCTAAAGGGGCTTTGCGGTATCCCGCCCGTGCGCGGAAATATAATAAGACCGCTTATTTTTTGCACAAGGGAAGAAATAGAGGCGTTCTGCCGCGAAAATTCTCTCGATTTCGTAACAGACAGCACCAACCTGACTCTCGATTACAGCCGCAATAAGATTCGCCGTATCGCAGTCCCCGCGCTAAAGGAGATAAACTCCGCTTTTGAAGAGAATGCCTCGCATTTTTCTCAAAACGCCGCGCTCGACGAGGACTTTCTCGAGGGCGAGACGAAGGCGCTTTTGCTCTCGGCACAAGCCGACGGAGGGCTTTCCTGCGAAGCGCTGCTCTCGTCGCATCCGGCGATACGCCGCCGCGCCCTGCTCGGTTGTATAAAGAACGTATGCCCGAAATCGGCGGACTTTAAGACCGTAGGCGCGGTTGAAAATATTCTTTCGCCGGGCGGAAAAATTCAGCTTTCACCAGATACGTTTGCCGTCTCGGACGGCGCAGTTCTGCGCTTTGCCGCCCCAATAAAGAAGGGCGAGGAGTGGTCGGAGGATATAGAGCCCGAGTGCATAAACGGCTCCGTTTGTCATAACGGACGCGTATCAATTTGCAGAGTTAATAAAAAAATTTTTTTAGATACACAAAAAATTCACAAAGATGTGTTGGATTATTGCATTGATTGTGATAAAATTATAGGAAGAGTTCAAATCGGCAGCCGCCGTTCGGGCGATAAGCTGACCCTTGCGAGGCGCGGCTGCACAAAGAGCCTGAAAAAGCTTTTCAACGAGGCGCATATTCCGCCGGAGAGCCGCTGCGATATCGCAGTGCTGCGCGACGAAGCGGGTGTGCTTTGGGTCGAGGGCTTCGGCGCGGACAGACGGTGCCGCGTCGGAAAAAACACTGAAAATGTGCTTATAATACGGAGGGAAAAGCAATGATAGAGGATATAGAGAGAGTATTGCTCAGCGAGGAGCAGATACGCGATATCGTCTCCCGCCTCGGCAGGCAGATAAGCGAGGACTACAAGGGCAGGAAGCTGCTCATGGTCAGCGTCTTGAAGGGCTCCGTCGTGTTTATGGCGGATCTTATGAGAGCGATAACAATACCGTGCGAGATAGATTTTATGTCGGTTTCGAGCTACGGCTCGGGCACGGAGAGCTCGGGCGAAGTCAAGATAATAAAGGATCTTGACAGACCCATAGAGGGCTATGACCTGCTGATAGTCGAGGACATACTCGACTCCGGTAAAACTCTCCATTACATATCCGAGATGCTCAGAGCGCGCAGACCCGCGAGCATTAAGATATGCACCTTCCTCGATAAGCCCGAGCGCCGCATGATAAAGGATCTCAAGGCGGACTACGCGGGAACGGAGGTTCCCGACGAGTTCGTTGTCGGCTACGGTCTCGATTACGATGAGAAGTACCGCAATGTGCCTTTCCTCGGCGTGCTCAGCCGTTCGGTCTACGAGAAATAAGAGCGGTCAAAAGAAAACTTCGACAGTCACAGGAGGATTTGACGTTTGAAAAATAAGAAGAACAACACTGACAGCAATGCAAAAAAAGTGCTGGCGTGGATACCGTATATTCTCATTCCCATCCTCATAATTTCCGGTGTCTCCCTCTATGCCAGGCAGCAGAAGAACGAAAAGCTCGAGTATTATCAGGTCGTGCAGTATTTCGATGAAAAAAAGGTCACGGAATATAACCTCAATATGTCGAGCGGTGCGCTTGAGTTCAAGCTCAAGGGCGACGATAAGACGTATAACTTCACCGTGCCGAGCGTCGGTATGTTCCAGGAGGACATACACAACGGCGTTATCGCATATAACAGAGAGCATCCGGATGCTCCGATAAAGGCGCAGTATCAGACCGGCTCGACCGGCGCCATTCTGCTCAATATCGTCCCGACGCTTCTCATGCTCGTTATCCTCGGCGCCATACTCTTCTATATGTTCCGCAAGATGAACAACGCCATGAACAACGAGAACAACCGAACTCTTTCGTTCGGCAAGGCGCGCGTCAAGCGGGCGAAGGACGAGAGCCGCAAGACGACATTTGACGACGTTGCGGGCGCGGACGAGGAGAAAGAGGAGCTCAGCGAGATAGTCGATTTCCTCAAGGATCCCTCTCATTTCAACAAGCTCGGTGCGAGAATACCGCGCGGTGTTCTGCTCGTCGGCCCTCCCGGTACAGGTAAAACCCTGCTTGCAAGGGCTGTTGCCGGTGAGGCAAACGTTCCGTTCTTCTCGATTTCCGGCTCCGATTTCGTCGAGATGTATGTCGGTGTCGGCGCTTCGCGAGTGCGCGATCTTTTCAATGAGGCAAAGAAAAATTCACCCTCGATAATTTTTATCGATGAGATAGACGCCGTCGGCCGCCACAGAGGCGCAGGCATGGGCGGCGGACACGATGAGCGCGAGCAGACGCTTAACCAGCTGCTCGTCGAGATGGACGGCTTCGGCGCAAACGAGGGCGTTATAATCATCGCGGCGACCAACCGCCCCGATATCCTTGACCCCGCGCTGCTCCGTCCCGGAAGATTTGACCGTCAGGTAACGGTAGGCTATCCCGACCTCAAGGGACGCGAGGCCATACTCAAGGTTCATGCCAAGGGCAAGCCCTTAGGCCCCGACGTCAATCTTTCGACTATTGCAAAGACAACCATAGGCTTCACCGGCGCAGACCTCGAAAACCTGCTCAATGAGGCGGCTCTTCTCGCCGCCCGCCGTGATAAGAGAGCCATAACCATGCCCGAGATAGAAGAGGCGATGATAAAGGTCGTCGCAGGCACCGAGAAGAAGAGCCATAAGATGACCGACAAGGAGAAGCGCCTGACCGCCTATCATGAGGCAGGACACGCAGTCTCCGCCTATTATCTCGAGTATAACGACCCGGTTCATCAGGTATCCATAGTGCCGAGAGGTCAGATGGGCGGATACACAATGTATCTCCCGACCGAGGATAAGAGCTATCATTCGAAGAACGAGATGCTCGACAATCTTGTCAGCCTCCTCGGCGGCAGAGTTGCCGAAGCCATAGTTATAGGTGATGTTTCGACCGGCGCGTCGAACGACATTGAGCGCGCCACGGATATTGCGCGCAAGATGGTCACAAAGTACGGCATGAGCGACAGGCTCGGCCCGATATCCTTCGGCTCGGGTAACGACGAGGTATTCCTCGGCAGAGATTACTCGCATCTGAAGAATTATTCGGAGGAGACAGCCGCAGAGATAGATGAGGAGATAAACCGCATCATCACCACGGCCTACGGTCATACCGAGGATATACTCAAGGAGCATATCGACAGACTCCATGCAGTCGCCGACGCGCTTATCGAGCGCGAGAAGATAAGCGGCGAGGAGTTTGAAACGATAATGCACGGCAACGAGCTTGCCCCGTTGGACGTGCACAGTGAAGATGACAGCAAACCGACAGAGCCGTCGGAGCAGTCCGACGCTCAGGACAATGGGGAGGCAGACGAAAATGAGAAAGAATCTGAATAAGATATTTTTCGGAATAGCCGTTTTAGCTGCGGGAATCATATTCCTCGGCTCGGCGTTCGGCTTCTGGGAAATAGGCGAAATGAGCGGTTGGTGGACCGTGTTTATCATCGTTCCCGCTATCGGCAGCATGATAGCCTCGGGTATTGATTTGCTCAATGTCGCGGCCGTCGCGGTCGGCGTCTGGCTGCTGCTCAAGTGCAACCCCCAGTGGGTGCCCGCAGAGAGAATGAACCATTTCGCTATTGCAATCGCCCTTGTCACCGTCGGCTTCTGGCTGATATTCAGCACGGTAAAGACAAAGAAGCTCAAGAAGCATCTCGATGACAACAGCGGCCCTATTTCGCAGGAGAGCAAGCCCACATATACCGCAGTCTGCTCGGGCGGCGTTTATAAAAACACCACCGGCAACCTGCTCGGCGCTCACTGCCTTGCAATTCTCGGCGGCCTTGAGGTCGATCTGAGCGAAGCGCAGATAAACGACGAGATAACGGTAAGCGTCACCGCAATTCTCGGCGGAGTCGATATTTATCTGCCCGAGAACGTCAGAGTTGAGTGCTCGGACGGCGCGAGCCTGCTCGGCGGTATCGACAACAAGATGCCCGCAAACGGCGACCTGTCTCAGCCGCTCGTCCATATCAAGCATTTCAATGTCCTCGGCGGCACCGATGTTATGACGAGAGTTCACAAAAAAGCATAAACGGCAATTAAATAACCTCGCGCCCGGGATCCTCGGATTTCCGGGCGTGTTTTAACGGAGAAAAGATGAACAGACGCAAATTTGTAAAACTGCCGCCCGAAAAGGCGTCCGAGATGTTCTCCCTTATCCTTGAGCGGATGCAGTGGATGGATCGAGAGGGGATAGAGCATTGGAATGTTGTGGGATACGATAAGCTTTATCCGCTTTCATATTATGAAGAAAAATGCAGAGACGGTCTCGCTTTTGCGCTCGAGGACGAAAACGGAGAGCCGGTCTGTGCCGCCGTCCTGCTCGAGCACGATGACAGGTGGGAGGACGATGCTCCCTCGCTCTATGTCCACAACCTCGCCTCGAAGTTGGGTGAGCGCGACGCGGGAGCGGAGTTTCTGCGCCGCGCGGGGGAGTACGCCGTGAGCGAAGGCAAAGCATATCTTCGTCTCGATTCGGCAGAGGACAGCGCAGCGCTCGCAAAGTACTACGAAAGCCTCGGCTTCGTCAACGTGGGAACTTGCCAAGACGGCTCATATAAGGGCATTCTCCGTGAAAAAAAGTTGAAATAACGGACAGTGTTTTTTAATTTCTGCAAGGGGATTGCGGAAAGCTTCGCTTTGTAAGGGTCGGCGACTCGACGACCCTTTGACGCGTCAGCGTCACCGAAAATCTATTTATTTCGTCCGTGTCTTGTAATACGCTCTATGCTCAAGGTTTGCCCTCTGTGCCGCCTACGACGGCAGCGGTGCAGGGACATTGAGAAACAAAACAGTCGAGACAATGTGGGCGAATCAATGCAAAGCCCCTCAGTCTCGACTTCCCCGCAGGGGAGCCATAATTGACACTCCGCTGCAAATCCAAATTGTGCAATTCTTTGACTTGCGATAAAACTACGCAAAACAACCGCAACAGTTCATCCTGCTGCGGTTGTTTTCTATGCCTTGTGTTATTTTCTTAATAGGTTATCTCCGCTGTCTGCGAAGCGTTGCCCGCCGCATCGTATGCGGTTATACCGTATACCGTGCCGCTCTGCGCGTTTTTGATGACCGCCGCGGTGTCCTCGTTGTATTCGCATCTCGCTAAGAACTTGCCGTCGGCGCATATCCTGTAATAGGCTACGCCGAAATTATCCGTCGAGGCCTGCCAGCTGAGTACGGTGTTTCCGTCACCGTCAACGGAGAATGTGAGCGCAGTAGGCGCAGTAGGTGCTTCGCTCTCGAGCACGTGTCCGTTTTTCAAGTAGTCAACATAGGTGTTGTGGAACATCGGATTGACATACACGGGGCTGTAATAGTGGTTGTATGAGAACGTTATGATGTTCTCGGCGTATCGAGAGGCTATGTCCATCTGTTTAACGAGCCTGTCGAGCGTCGCAGTCACATCCTGCGTGTTCTCGGTTGCGAGCGGAGTTGTTATGCCTGTGGTGTTGCTCTTTGCTACGGCGCTTGTGAAATTCTCTACGTTTGCCCAAAGGTGTATCTTCTTTCCGCTTAACTTCACGGCGTCGGAATACATTCTCCAGACATTGACGAGATTCTCTTCAATCGTCCAGCCCGCGCCTACGGCGTCCTGCGGACAGAATATGTCCTGCTCGCGGAAGTTCACCGACCTTATGAACGAAGCCCAGAAGATTTTCGCGCTCTCTATGCCGGGGTTCGCCCCGTACTGCGAGAAAAACGGGCTTAAGAGCAGGGGAGCGTTCGCATCTGTGCGCTCGATAGCGTCGATTATCACATTGACGCCTTTTGCAATGAAAGCGGACGAGAGCTTTACAAGCGGTCCGTTGCTCATCTCGGGCGTGAAGTACCAGCCGCCGAACGCGTCGGGATACTTTGAAATATACCTGCCGTAGATTTCTTCGATCATGTCGGCGGAGACGTCGCAGAGCTCGCCGTAGTCCTTGCCGAAGCCGGACTTTGTCCACCATTCGTCATAGAGACCCAGGCCGACCATGACCTTTATTCCCGAGCCCGCGCAGTTTCTCAGCGCCGCTTCAACAACGTCTGAGGCGCCGAAGGCTGCGCCCTTAAACGTGTCAAGCTCGGAGTTGTAGTAGACGGTCCATGTGCCGTCGGAGGCCTTGTGCACCACATCCTGAATGATGAGATATTTTATCCCGGCCTCCTTCATCGCGCCGATTTCCTCCTGCCAGCGTCCGTCGTCCCAGGATGAGCTCATCCAGGACTGAAGAAACGTGCCGTTGAATTCGGCCTCGCATTTCTTCTCGGGCATCGGGCAGATAATGAGAGCGATGCAGGTGATTATCCTGATTACCGTTCTGAATATTCTTGCCATATTTACCTCCTGTATTGTATTTCGGGGGCTTTTTATATTTCGTATACTCCCGAGTCAAGCAGAGCGTACTCTCTGCCTCCCACTCTGAAATATTTATATACGGGCTCGCTGAAGGTGCGGTAGTCGTTTATGGCATAGGTGCTGTTGTTTATCTGCACGGTGCGGATCTTATGCGAATCACGGTTGCAGACGAAAATGCTTCCTCCGAGGAGCGTTATGCTTGTCGGATATGAGAACGCGCTTTGAGCGCCCCCGCCTATTCTGAGCAGCACGCGGGCTTCGTCTATCGAATAGTTGATTATCGCGTTTCGCTCCGGCACAACGCACCAGAGGGATTTTTCGTATGCGACGGGATTGCATACAGGCGCGCCCTGATATGTAAATTCATAGCGCCTGACGCATGAGCCCTCGGGCGAAAAAAGCGAGAACGTTCCGGCTCTGTCGAGAGTCACGGAGCAATTGTTGAAAAATCTTGTCGGCTGGGCAAAAATGAATTCGCCCCTCTGACCGAGCTCGTCCGCTATGCGCGAGCCGTTTCGGCCGAACTTGAACGAGACATATTCGCCCCTTGTTATTGGTGCGGCTATGCCCGTCTCGCAGTCGTACGAATAAAACGATATTTTGCACGCTCCGCTTTCAAGAATCTTTTTTTCTGCATATATAAAGCCCCCGTCGATAGGGGCGATGTCGGCAATGTCGGCATTAAGTATGCGCTGCAACAGCTTTTCCTCCGTTTCCGACGGCCTCTGTTCCGCAAAAAATGCGGCTTGCGGCCGCTGATACATTATATAAATAAAAAGGCATTAATCAAAAAAGAAGCCCCGCCGAGCCGGATACGGCAATAGTAACCTGCATCCAAAGCAGGTGGGTGCCGCCCGACGGTTTCGCGCTCCCTTCTTCCGGCAAAGCCGGGAGGTCTGCAGTCTGCCGCCGGAGACTAAGCTCCCTTGTAAAACGTGTTGGGTTAATATGAACCGTATTTATCGCACAGGGCAGGGTGACTTTATTTTATTATTCGTCCTCGTCGGTGCGCTCGTCGTCAAAGAAAAGATCGCTCAAGCGCTCCTCAAAGGCCTGATAAACTTCCTCGAATTCGTCGTCGTCCTCGATCATAGTCAGATATGTTTCGCCGTCCTCCTCGATAACCTTGAGGGGGAGAACCTCATCCTCGCCTTCGAGAACCTCCTCGGTGTCGTCGTATATGGGAAGCAGGGCAACATAGTGCCCACGATCCGTTTCTATGCGGTCAAGCTCCTCGAAGATATGCTCTTTACCCTCCTCGTCAACGACGCTGACGATATCGGGATTATAATCTTTTGCCATAATAATAACCTTTCGTACGTCTCCGCTCCAAAGAGGAGCACGAGCCGATAAATTTTATTTTTTTCATGTATTTATTTTACCCGCATTGAGTCAAATAGTCAATAGAAAAAGGAAAGTAGCAGGCAAAATGATGTAAAACTTTTTGGTATTTTCGCCTTTGACGCTCTGTATTGGGACGCAAAGGCAGCTTTTTTTGCTTTACACAGCCAACTCAATATAAAATATTAAAAATGTTTATAAAATATGTTGACATTATCCAAAACATCGGCTATAATATAGACGTAGAGAGGGAGAAAAGCTCCTGGCGCTGAGTCGGCGCCGTACCTGAGAGGTACACTCAAAAAAAGATAGGAGGCGAGTCCGATGTACAGCGAAACAGAAACCCGGTACTCCGACCGCCCGTCACAGCTTATCTGAAAGCTCAGCAGAGCAGAATATCAGCAATTTTTCTGCACTCAGAGCTTTTCGTCCGGCGTACGAGAACGCCAAAAAAGTGATGGGTGTATCGAGCGGCAACGGTCGCAGCATTTCAGACGAAAACGATAAAAACCGTAACGATGTCCGAAATGCGCCGCATCAACGGTAATCCGGCGCAGCAGAAAACCAAAAATCTTTACGCTTACCGTTTTATATAGATCGGAAATAAAAAATTAATGTCAGAAAGAAAACCGATCGTCTGAATGCATAAAAGTTAATAGATGAAAATTGCAGCACTGTGTCGGCAGTGCTGCTTTTTTGCTTTCGTCTGCATAAAAGCCGCTACGTGCGGAGAGGCGCACCCCGTAAGGAAGTGCGCCTCAGCAAGGAAAACATCACTCCGGGCGAAGCCCGGAATATCTCTCTTGTCCGTAGGCACAGCGAGCTTCGGATTTTGTCACCAAAAGTCCCTATGAATCTTTTTGGGGATAGTACAAAAAGAAGGCAGCACAAATTTTGTGCTGCCTTCTTCCTTGCGGAGCCTCTATTGAGCCGCTCCTTTTTGTTTTAATTACTTTTTCATCTGCGCCAAATCGCGGTAGTTGATGAGCTTTATGCCGAGGCTGTCGATGTGCTGCTTCGTCTTGGGGTCGGCGAAGAGCTTATATTCCCAAACTCTGCGGTGCCAGGAGTTTGTTATGCCCTTGAGCTCGTCACTCTCGAGTGCGGGATGGATATATGTCTCGGTTACGCCCTCGGGGAAGGTCTTGTAGAGCTCATAGATATAGTCGCGGTAGTTTTCGTAGCTGTCGTTCTGCGGACCGCTCCATTCGCCGGGAAGCAGGTAGTCGGGAGTTGCCACGCCGACGCTGCGCGCATATTCGTTGAACTGACCGACAAGGCCGAGAATCTGCTCCTTGTCAATCTTTATGTCGAGCATGGTGTTGTTCATCTGGGCGTCGGTGAAGGTGCCGGGGAAGCGGAACGGAAGCCCGTATTCGCCGGCTATGCCGAGAGCGAGCTGAAGCAGCTCGAAGCGGCCTGCCTCGATGCCGTAGAGCGAACCCATGTGGTTGTCCATATGAGAGGGGGTAAGTCCCATCGCCTTGAGACGCTTTACCTGAGCATGAATTTCCGCGGCGACTTCCTTTATGTCGACATTCTTCTCAACGTCAATGCTCTCGTGATACATGAAGCCGAGCTCGTCACGCAGGCTGTCGGTGTTGCTTGCGCCGACGGGTGCCCAGCGATATGTAGCCCATTCGCTCGTGAAGGTCAGATGCACGCCGATGGCGAACTGCGGATTATTCTTTGCGAACTGGCACGCCTCATATGCCCACGCGCAGGGAGCCATGATAGTTGAAGAGGTGATTGAGCCGGACTTGAGCAGATCCATGACGGCGAGGTTTGCCGACCTGCACATTCCGAAATCGTCTGCGTTAATAATGAGATACTTATCCATTGATAACAACTCCTTTTTATTATAATAGGGCGTGACCGCTGTCAAAAACCCTAATTTTGCAGTATCTTTGTCACAAAAAATTATACACTATATTCTTCCGGATTACAACATTTTTATTTGATATGTCGTAAAAAAGATAGGAGCCGCGCCTTTTTTGACACGGCTCCGTATGATGTTGCAAAGCTTACGGGAAGATACCTCTTATCTTCTTGGTCTTGACAAGTCTGCGCAGCGCTATGATATAAGCGGCGGTTCTCATCGAATATTTGCGCTCATCGGCGAGAGCATAGACCTCGTCGAACGCCTTGAGGAGGATGTCGGCAAGCTTACCGTTGACCTCGTCAAGCGACCAGGAGAGAGACTGCAGATTCTGTACCCACTCGAAGTAGGAGACGATAACGCCGCCTGCGTTTGCGAGAATGTCGGGGACGATTATCTTGCCCTTGGCGTTGAGAATCTGATCCGCCTCATAGCTTGTCGGGCCGTTTGCGCCCTCGACGATGTATTTCGCCTTTATCATGTCGGCATTGTCCTCGGTTATCTGACCCTCGAGTGCTGCGGGAACAAGGAAGTCTGCGTCGATGTAAAGCAGATCCTCTTTCTTTATCTCGGTTGCGCCATCGGCCTTATAGCCCTGGAGCACGCGGCCGTTGCCCGCCGCATATTTGAGCATATCGTGAACATCGAGACCGTCTGCGCAGTAGTATGCCGCGGTGTGGTCGCTTATAGCGACGACCTTTGCGCCGAGGTCGGCTATGAGGTAAGCGGCGGTCGAGCCGACGTTGCCGAAGCCCTGAATTGCAAAGGTGCAGTCCTTTATGTCAAGTCCGAGCTTCTCTGTCAGTGCGCGGCAGCAGAGCATGACGCCGCGTCCGGTAGCCTCGGGTCTGCCCAGAGAGCCGCCTATTTCAAACGCCTTGCCGGTGACGACGCCCGTGATGGGATAGCCGTACTTCATGGAATATGTATCCATTATCCAGCCCATTACTTCGGCATTGGTGTTGACGTCGGGAGCGGGGATATCCTTGTGAGGGCCGATTATCGGCGCTATCATTGCTGCGTAGCGTCTGGTCATTCTCTCAAGCTCGCCCTTGGACATCTGCGACGGGTCGCAGGTTATGCCGCCCTTTGCGCCGCCGTAGGGGATGTTGGCAACGGCGCACTTTATGGTCATCCAAGCGGAGAGTGCGCGGACTTCGTCCATATCGACGTTGGGATGAAATCTTATGCCGCCTTTGCACGGACCGCGTGTGCTCGAATGCTGAATGCGGTAGCCTGTGAACATTTTCAGGTCGCCGTTATCCATGCGGACGGGGAAGTTGACCTTCAGCTCCTGCTCGGGATAACGGAACGACGCATAGTCGTTCTTGTCAATGCCGTCAAGCGCAGCCGCGCTGTCAAGCACGCTCAGAAAGTTTTCATAAGGATTTGCTTTTTTACTCATAAATTTCAGCCCTTTCGTGATGTTTTTGTAGCTTGTGCATAATTTATTGCTCTGCCGTAAGATTAACACAATAAAAAAGATAAATCAATATCTTGGGAAGTATTTCCTAAAATTTGTTTTATTTTGTGCTGAGGTGCCGTTAAAGCAAAAATATTATTGTACCTCAGTACAAAAATCAAAAAATATTTACACCGTTTGTAACAAAAAGTATTTACAAATTTGCGGAAAAGTGGTATAAGTATAATAAGTAGGAAAAGTATAACAAGTATAACTTTAAGCTTGAAAGGTGAGTGGATAAAGTGAAAATGCCGGAGGGCAAATTTGTTGCCACGGTGAAGGTCGGCGAAAAAGGTCAGATAGTCATCCCAAAGGGTGTACGCGATATATTCGACATCAACCCGGGAGACACGCTTTTGATGCTCGCCGACAAGAACCAGGGCATAGCGATAGTGCAGAACGATGTCTATATGAATTTTGCCGATGCCGTGTTCGAGGCGCAGCACCGCACACCCGAGGAGGCGGAGGAATGAACGCGCTCGAAGTCAGCGGACTGAAGAAAAGCTACGGCGATTTTTCCCTCGATGTAAGCTTTGCGCTCGAGCAGGGGAAGATAACGGGTTTTATCGGCAGAAACGGCGCGGGAAAGACTACGACCATAAAATCCCTGCTCGGCTTCGTCCATCCCGATGCGGGCGAGATTCGTTTCTTTTCAATGCCTTTCGCCGAAAACGAGATGAAAATAAAGAGTCGGTTGGGCGTTGTGCTCGGCGGCGTGAATTACTATGCGCAAAAGCGTCTTTCCGCAGTAGCGGCAGTCACCTCGCGCTTTTATCCCGAGTGGGACGACTCGCTTTACGGAAAATATATGCGGCTCTTTTCGCTCGATGAGAGCAAGCGTATTTCCGAGCTCTCCGCGGGCATGAAGGTAAAGTTTTCGCTCGCCCTCGCGCTCTCCCATTCGGCGGATTTGCTCATCCTCGACGAGCCGACGAGCGGGCTCGACCCCGTCTCGCGCGATGAGCTGCTCGATATATTCATAAGCCTCTCGCAGGACGAGGGAAAGACTGTTTTTTGCTCGACCCATATCACAAGCGACCTCGACCGCTGCGCCGACAACATAATATATTTAAAGCAGGGACGCATCGCCGAAAACGAGCCGCTTTGCACTCTGCTCCAAAAATACAGCGTAGTGCGATTTTCCGCCGATAATGCGCCGAACGGGACTGAGCTCATCGGCGTGCGCCGCGAAAAGGACGGCATGAGCGCGCTCGTCAGAAATTCCGAGCTGCCCGCAGGCGTCGAGTCCGCACCCGCCGGGCTTGAGGATATAATGGTGCATATCGAGAGGGAGGACGAGACAAAATGAAAGAACTGCTCAACAAGGAACTGAAGCTCGTTCTTCATCCGACGAATATCCTGTTCATTCCGCTCGCGTTCATGCTCTTTATTCCTAACTACCCTTATCTTGTCATAATGTTCTACACCTGCCTCGGCATATTTTTCATGTGCCAGTTCGGCAGGGAGAATAACGATGTGTTTTTCACCATGATGCTGCCCGTCGAAAAGCGAAAAACAGTGCTCGCCCGCATAATTTTGGCGAGTCTGCTCGAGCTGCTCGAAATAGCGGTCTGCGTGCCGACAGCAATCCTGCGCGCTAAAATTATGACCCCCGTCAACGCCGCAGACCTCGATATAAATATCACGCTTTTTGCGTTCTTTTTTATGATATTCGGCGTGTTCAATATCGTCTTTTTTACGGGCTATTATAAAAACGTCAAGCGCATCGGTGTGCCGTTCGCGCTCGGCAGTGTCGCCGTGTTCGTCTTTATCGGTATCGAGATAGTGCTCTGCCATGCGCTGCCGCTCTTTAAAAACAAGCTCGATACTCCCGACCCGCAGTTCTTGGCGGTAAAGCTCGTCACCCTCGCGCTCGGCGTTATAATTTGGCTCGCGCTGACCTTTGCCGCCTATAGGCGTTCAGCCGCCCTGTTCGAGGAGCAGGATATTTGAAAAATAAATAAACCCGAACTTCCGCAGAATGTTATTTGCACTCTGCGGAAGTTTTGCTTTTGCGATTTTTTGGAAATATACATTTATGTCCGTTTTGTGTCTAAAAGAAAAACTTTTATGAAAAGGATTGACAATAATGCCCGTATATAATAATATGTCATTGTAAGAAAGAATTTTTCGGACGATTTAACCGGTTTTGTATTGATTTTTAGTAAAAAAGTATTTATCCGGAGGATAATTATGAACAACATGAATGTCCATAGGTATAAAAACGGAGACAGCGGGGCTCGGCGGATTTTTTCCGTCGGCGTGCAAAAGCACGGCTGAAACGCTTTGCAGAAAAGGAGAAAAATGTCATGAAAAAGATAATTTCGCTGCTGTTTGCGGCGCTGCTCGTTTTGACGGCTTTCGCAGCCTGTTCGCATGAAGAAAAGAAGCCCGACAGCGAGTCCGATTCGTACCCGAGCTATACGGTAAACGCGGACGATATGAACAAGGAATATAAGCTCGACGATATAGCCGATTTGTCGCTGATATCTTCCGTCGATTCCGCTGCGGCGCATTTTCAGGGCAAGGAAATTCGCAATGTGACAAAGGATCTGAAAAAATCCGACCTTGAAGCGCTCGTTTCGGCGCTTAAAGGCATGACGGCAACAGCCGAGGAGGATAAGTATCCGAGCAAAGAGCTTAAAAAATCCGTGTATGTTCAGTTCAAAAATGATGAAGGTACGGAGCGCAGAGTTATGTCTTGCTTTGTCATTGACGGAGGCTGTTATCTCAGCTTTTCCGAGACATATTTAAAAGGCGAAAGATTTGACAGCCCCGCGGTTATTTTCCGCATAAGCGAGACCGACGCGGAAAAAGTTTTGACGCTCCTGGGCGCGGAGGATATCCCCGGCTGAAAATCGCTCCCCCAGATGCGCTGCCGCAAACTCACCCGGAGGTGACCGAAATGAAAAAAACAGTTATTTGCATCGTATCGACCGCAGCTGCGTTTGTCCTTGCAACTGCGTTGAACATTCAGAACATGATTTGGGGCGGCACCCCGTCCGTCTTGGGCTTCGTTTTCTCCCTCGTCTTCTGCGCGTGCCTCTTTGTAATGCCCGCCGTCGCGAAGAATCGTGCGTTCGCTGTTGTCTCGGCGTGCTACGCCGCATTCTCGGCGATTGCTTCAACAGCCGGGCTGCTCGCCGTGAAAGGCATCATTTCCGACACGTTGGCGTTGGTGGCTGTCCCGCCGCTTACCGCGTTCTGTGGGCTGAGCTATATCATGAGCGATTACAGCGTTTTCTATTCCGTACTAATCGCTTTCACGCTCATAGCTGCGCTGAATCTTATTTTGACCGCGAGAAAGACTGCGGCGGCAAAAGCATAAAACAACAAATATCGATCCACGGAGCAGACCGGTCAGCCGGCCTGCTCTTTTTTATGCCCCGTGCCGAAAAGCCGAACTTTCTGCCGAAACTCTTGATAAAACCGCTATATATATGCTATACTTAACTATTATTGAAAGGAATGGTAAACCTATGCGTAAAAGATGGCTCGCAGCTTCATATGACAAGGATCTCGCGGCACAGATAGCCGAGGAACACAGCCTCAATCCTATCGCCGCGCTGCTTGCCGTTATACGCGGACTCCGCGACTACGATGAGATAGAGGATTTCTTCGACCCCGAGCCGTTCTTTACGCTTGACCCGTTCGACCTGCCCGATATGGATAAGGCTGTCGAGCGCATAAACCGCGCTATAGATAACTTCGAGTGTATATCGATATTCGGCGATTTCGACGCCGACGGAGTTACCTCGACCGCTCTGCTCTATACATATCTTGAGTCAAAGGGCGCGAATGTCCTGTGGTATATCCCGGACAGATTGACCGAGGGATACGGCCTTAGCGTCGGCGCTGTCGAAAGGCTCAAGGATATGGGCACTCAGCTGATAGTTACCGTCGATAACGGAGTCAGCGCCGCCGACGCGACGGAGCGCGCATACGAGCTCGGCATGGAGGTCGTTATAACCGACCACCACAAGGTTCCCGATGTTCTGCCGCGCGCCGAGGCGATAGTCGATCTCCAACGCGCCGATTGCTCAAGCCCGTTTAAGCAGCTTTGCGGAGCGGGCGTTGCGTTTAAGCTCGCGTGCGCCATGGAGCTTGAGGACGATACCGCCGTTATCGAGGATTTTGCCGACCTTGCCGCAATAGGAACAATAAGCGACGTAGTCGAGCTTACTGGCGAAAACCGCACGATAGTCAAGGCGGGACTTCGCAGCATAAACAACCGCTCGCGCGCCGGCATAAACGAGCTGCTCGACGTCGCCGGAGCGGGGGATAAGTATGTCAACGCTACATCTGTGGCGTTTACCGTCTCGCCGCGAATAAATGCGGCGGGCAGAATGGGCTCCGCAAACCGCGCGCTCGAGCTGCTTTTAAGCGACGATACGGAGACCGCAAACGGCTTGGCGCAGGAGATAAACGAAGCCAACAGAACCCGCCAGACGATAGAGAGCGAAATTTTCGCGCAGGTTGAGCAGACGCTGTTCGAACATCCGGAGATTCGCTATGCTCCCGTTATAGTCGTCGACGGCGACGATTGGCACACGGGAGTTATAGGCATTGTCGCCGCAAGGATACAGGAGAAATACTCGAAGCCGTGCATAATAATTTCGCGCAACACCGAGGACGGCACTGCGCGCGGCTCCGGGCGCAGTATAGAGGGCTTCTCGCTCTATGACGCGATAAAAAACTCAAAGCATCTGCTGACCCATTTCGGCGGTCACACTCAGGCTGCGGGACTTTCCTTAATGGCTGAGGATATAGAACAGCTCCGAGCCGAGATAACGGAATACGCGCTTCATACCGAAATGCCGTTTCAGATTCAGAATATAGATTTAAAGCTCAATCCCGCGCATATATCTTTGGATATTCTCGACGCGGTGTCATCCCTCGAGCCGTTCGGCGCGGGGAATCCCCAGCCGGTTTTCGGGCTCTACTGCATGACGATAGAGGGCTTTACGCCCGTGGGCAACGGCAAGCATATGAGAATAACCGTCGCAAAGGGCGACACTCGGATTTTCGCCATGTATTTCGGCATGACGGAACGCTCGTTCTTTTATAACGTCGGAGATACCGTTGACCTTGCCGTCAATCTCGAGAGGAACGAATATCTCGGGAATGTCCGCATAGGCGTTTATATCAGAAATATGCGCCCGTCCGGCAGCGACGACATGAAGGTGCTCGAGGGCTTGAGGCTCTTTGACCGAGTCATGCACGGCGAGGAGCTGACCCCGGAGCAGGCTAAAGCCGCCCTGCCGGAGAGAAATCTCTGCGGTGCGGTCTATACCCAGATAAAGCGGCGCGGCTCGTGGAGCGCCGAATACGAGATGCTGTGCCTGCGCTCCGGCTTTGACACGGAGAGAATCTGCGCCGTGGCGTGCGCCGTCGAGGTCATGGTGCAAAAGGGCGTTCTCAACCGCTCTCCCGCGGGCAGCATAGTTGTCAACGGACAGAGCCCCAAGGTGAACCTTGAGGACGCGGAGCTTATGAAGCATATAAGAAGCTTTTTATAAATCAGCGGCAGAATGCGAGGGGTGATTGAATGAGATCGTGGGAAGAAAAAATAAACGGAGAGACCGAGGAAAAGAAGATGAACCGTCAGGCGGATTTTACCGACGGCAGCTCATCCTTTGACGACGGCTTTGACAAGCTCTATGAAAAAATAAAGACCATGTACCGCGACGACGAGCTCGAGACGGTGAAACGCGCCTATGAGACGGCGAAGGAGCACCACAAGAATCAGCTGCGTCAGTCCGGAGAGCCGTATATCATCCACCCGATAGCCGTCGCCGGCATATTAGCGGATCTCGGCATGGACAGCCAGTCCGTGGCGGCGGCGCTGCTGCACGATACGGTTGAGGATACCGATGTCACGAAGGCCGACATAGAGCGCGATTTCGGCGATGAGATAGCCCAGCTTGTAGACGGCGTGACGAAGCTTGCAAAGGTGCCTACGGAGACAAAGGCGGAGGCGCAGGCGGAAAATATCCGCAAGATGCTCCTCGCCATGTCCAACGATATCCGTGTTATTATCATCAAGCTTGCGGACAGACTGCATAACATGAGAACGATAGGCTATGTCCGCGAGGAAAAGCGCCGCGAGACAGCCCTTGAAACTCTCGAAATATATGCCCCCATCGCGCACCGCTTAGGTATCAGAGCGATAAAAGAGGAGCTTGAGGACAGGGCTATTATCTGCCTTGACCCGGTTGCCTATAAGGAAATAGACGATTATCTCAACTCGCAGAGCGCGTCGCGCAAGGAGTTTCTTGAGAGCATAATCGAGAAGATAAAGGAGCGCATCGACCCGCTTGTCTCCGGCTGTAAGGTCGAGGGCAGAATAAAGAGCGTCCACGGAATATACCGCAAGATGTACATCGGCGGTAAGACATTCGATGAAATTTACGATATCTATGCCGTCAGAATAATAGTCGAGTCGGTCATTGACTGCTATAACTGCCTCGGCGTTATCCACGATATGTTCCGCCCGATTCCAAACAGATTCAAGGACTATATCTCGACCCCCAAGCCGAATATGTATCAGTCCCTGCATACAACCGTTATCGGCAAGGAGGGCATACCGTTTGAGGTTCAGATAAGAACATGGGAAATGCATCAGACGGCTGAATACGGTATCGCCGCGCACTGGAAGTATAAGCTCGGCGGAGGTACCGCGAGCGGCAATTTCGACAAGCGCCTCGCGTGGATTCGCCAGATGCTCGAGAGCCAGAGCGACTCCGAGGATGTCGAGGATATCGTCAGAACGATAAAGAGCGATCTCGTGCCCGAAGAGGTGTTTGTGTTCACCCCCAAGGGCGACGTCATAAACCTGCCCGTGGGCGCAACCGTTATAGACTTTGCTTATGCCATTCACTCGGCTATCGGCAACCGTATGACCGGCGCAAAGGTAGACGGGCGCATAGTGCCTATAGATTATCAGGTCAAGACCGGCGAGATAGTCGAAGTTTTAACGTCGTCCCAGCCCGGCAAGGGGCCGAGCAGGGATTGGCTCAAGATAGTCAAGACGAGCGAAGCGCGAAGCAAAATACGCAATTGGTTCAAGAAGGAGCGCCGCGAGGACAATGTCGCGGAGGGCAAAATCGAAGTCGAACGCGAGTTCAGGCGCAGCTATATCCGCCTGCCGGACGATGAGATGAAGGTGTTCCTCCAGCGCATAGCGGAGCGCCAGCATTTCGATACGGTCGATGACTTCTATGCGGCCATAGGCTACGGCGGCGTGTCGCTTATCCGTATGATGCCGCATATAAAGGACGAGTATAACAAGATAGTCAAGGCGTCCGCCCCGCCGGAGATAGTTCTCACTCAGCCGAAAAAGCGCGTCAAGAGCAGCGAGGGCGTCATAGTCGAGGGAATAGACAACTGCCTTGTCAAGTTCTCCCGCTGCTGCAATCCGCTTCCGGGCGACGATATAATCGGCTTTATCACCCGCGGTCACGGCGTGTCTATTCACACCCGGGCCTGCAGCAATGTCCCGAAGGACCTGGAGAACTGCGGCGATAAGGAAAGATGGATAAAAGCATATTGGGACAGCTCCGTAAAGGAGGATTTCCGCGCAACGCTTATGATATCCTGCCTCAACAGAGTCGGTATGCTTGCGGACATCTCCGTTCAGCTCGCCAATATGCACGTTATGATAAATGATATAAATACAAGAAATTTCAAGGATGGCAGAAGCACCTTCTCCATGACCATAACCGTCTCGGGAATCGAGCATCTCAAGAGCGTCGCCGCGAAGCTCGAACGCATTGACGGCGTGCTCAGCGTCGAGAGAGGAGCCACCTGATAACAAGGAGGAATCACCGTGAGAGCTGTTGTTCAGCGCGTCACGTCGTCAAAAGTTTCCGTCGGCGGAAAGACCGTCGGCGAGATAGGAAAGGGTTTTAACGTCCTGCTCGGCGTTGCCGAGGGAGATACCGATGAACAGGCTTCGCTGCTCGCAGGCAAAATAGCGCGTCTGCGCGTGTTCGAGGACGAAAACGGCAAAATGAATCTGAGTGTCAATGACATCGGCGGCGAAATTCTCGCCATATCGCAGTTTACCCTCTGCGCCGACTGCAAAAAGGGCAACAGACCGTCGTTTACTCTCTCCGCCGCGCCCGACGAAGCGAACAGGCTCTATGAGCTGTTCTGCTCGGAGCTCTCGGCGAACGGAGTCGGGAACGTCGAAAAAGGCATATTCGGCGCGGATATGGCGGTCGATATAGCTAACGACGGCCCCGTTACCATCGTGCTCGATACGGACATTTGGAGGAAAGATAAATGATGAAGATACACACCCTGCCCATGGGACCCGTTCAGGCTAACTGTTATGTCGTTATAGACGAGCACAGCGGCGAGGCGGCAGTTGTCGACCCCGGCGATTACACGGATGAGCTCAAAGCCGTCCTGCGCGACGAAGTGAAGAATCTCAAGTATATTCTTCTCACCCACGGCCACTATGACCATATCCTCGGAGTCGCCCATATAAAGGACGACTACCCGGATGCGAAAATAACCGTTCACCCCTATGACAGCTCCTGCCTTATGTGCGAGGAGATAAGCCTTGCCACCCATGTCGATCGCGGCATACAGAAGTATGTCGACTATGACCTGCTCGCGGAGGAGGGCTTTGAAGCGAAGATAGGGGATATCACTCTCCATACTATCCACACTCCCGGCCACACTCTCGGCAGCGTGTGCTATATTGAAAGAAAAGAGCGCGTAATGTTTTCGGGCGACACGCTTTTCTGCCGCACCGTCGGCAGAACCGATCTCCCGGGCGGCAGCTGGCAGGCGATGGTAGAGAGCCTCAAGCGCATAGCGGCGCTCGAGGGCGAATACACCGTCTATACCGGTCATAACCGCTCCACGGCGCTCTCCGAGGAGCGTGTCAGAAATAGATATTTGAGAAAGATTCCCGTTGGAGAGCTTTGAGGAAACGCTATGACTTTATATATCTGCGGGCATGATTTCCATTATGAAACGGAAAATCTGTGCCGCGTGTTTTTTCCTAACGAAAAGATAACGGTTTCGGATACTCTGCCCGAGAGCGGCAGAGCCGAGGTCGAAACATATTTAGAGGGCGCTCCCGGCGAATACACCGTGCGCGTGTGCGTAAATATCGGGGATAAGCCCGAGACCCGATGCGCCGAGGTTCAAAAGACCGATGAGCCGGAGCAAGACGAGTGCGAACGCGCTATGGCACGCGAACTTTTCTCGGCTCTGAGCGCTGTCACCGGCTATATCCCGCCATGGGGTATTCTCACGGGCGTGCGTCCGTCAAAGCTTATGCTCAAGCTCATTGACTCTTTGGGCGAAAATGGCGCATATGAGTATTTCACGAAAAAGCTCCTTGTGAGCGAGCCGAAAACGCGCCTTGCGCAGAGCGTGGCCGAGACGGAACGGGAGATAGCAGCCATCGGAGACGAGCGCTCGTTCAGCCTCTATATTGCAATACCGTTCTGCCCGTCGAGATGCAGCTACTGCTCGTTTGTATCGCACTCGATAACCAATGCGAACGCCGCGAAGCTGCTGCCTGTCTATGTTGACGACCTGTGCAGAGAGCTCGAGATAACGGGAAAGGTTGTCGGCGATATCGGACTCAGGCTCGAGAGCGTCTATATCGGCGGCGGTACGCCCGGCATACTCAGCCCCGAGCAGCTGGAAAAGGTTTGCTCTGCCGCAGAAAACAGCTTCGATTTGTCCTCTGTGCGCGAATATACGGTAGAACTCGGCAGACCCGATACCGTGACGCGGGAAAAGCTCGAGGTGCTGCGCGCCCACTCGGTTGACAGAATAAGCATAAATACCCAGACTCTAAACGACTCCGTGCTTGAGGCGGTGGGCAGAAAACATACCGCGGCGGATTTCTTCGCTGCCTATGCCCTTGCAAAGGAGAGCGGGTTTGAAAATATAAACGTAGATCTTATCGCGGGACTTCCGGGCGATACGCTCGAGAGCTTTAAAAAATCCGTTGACGGCGTGGCGGCGCTCGCCCCCGCCAATATAACCGTCCATGCCCTCGCACTCAAATCCGCGTCCACACTCAAGGAGCACGGCCATGCGGTCAGCGAAGGGGAGACGGCGGGGAAGATGATAGATTATTCCCACAGGGTCCTCTTTGACAGCGGCTATATCCCTTACTATATGTACCGTCAGAGCCGCTGCGTAGGAAATCTCGAAAATGTCGGCTGGTGCAAGCCCGGTACGGAGTGCAAGTACAATGTCTTTATGATGGAGGAGACGCACACCGTTCTTGCCGCGGGCGCGGGAGCCGTAACAAAGCTCAAAAAGCCCGGCAGCAGCTATATCGAGCGTATTTTTAATTACAAATATCCATATGAATATAATGCCCGATTTGACACTCTGATGGAGCGCAAGGGACGCATATCGGAGTTCTATTCGGAAATAATAAACGCTTCGCAGCTCAATGCGGATAAATAGGGTGATGAATTGAAATCTCTGGTTAAGATAAACTCAATGGTGTCGAGCGATCCCGCGTCCCTCGTCGCTCAGGCGGAGCAGCGGTATTCCGATAAGCTCGACGCAGTGGCCGGGCGCATATTCGCGGACCGTGAAAAACGCATAGTCATGCTCGCGGGTCCAAGCGCGTCCGGAAAGACGACTACCGCCGGGCTCATAGCCTCGCGGCTTGAGGAGCGCGGCGCAAGAACCTTTACCGTCTCGCTCGACGATTTCTATAACGACCAGCGCGACGCCATTCTCGACGAAAACGGCAATCCCGACTATGAGGCCGTGGACGCTCTCGATGTCGCGCTTATAGATTCATGCCTTGAGGATATCATAAAAAAAGGCACAACGAGACTGCCGCGCTTTGATTTTTCAATCGGCAGAAGAAGCGGCTTTTCCGAGCCTATAACGCTCGGCAAGGACGATGTGCTGATAGTCGAGGGCATCCACGGCCTGAACCCCGTTATAACCGAACCTCTGCCTGACGAAAATCTGATGAAGCTCTATGTCAGCGTCTCGTCCCGCATAGCCGACGAGGACGGGGATGTGCTCATGTCGAAGCGCGACCTGCGCTTTGTCCGCCGCCTTGTCCGCGATTACTATCACCGCGCAAGCAGCGTCGAGCGGACATACGGCCTTTGGGGGAATGTCCAGCGCGGCGAGGACAAATATATCTTCCCCTACAGCTGCTTTGCCGCCGAAAAGATAGACTCGCTCCACGCCTATGAGCCCTGCGTGTTCCGCGATCTTGCCGTGCCTATGCTCGCTTCTCTCAAAAGCGACAGCGAGTGGTACGACGAGGCTCAGATGATGATAGAGCGCCTCGAGCGCTTTGCGCCCCTGCCCATTGACGTTATCCCCGAAAACTCGCTTCTCAGGGAGTTTATGGATTAAACGGGCTCATCTGGTCAGAGAATAACAATTGTTAATTTTTTCGCTATATTGTTGATTATATCGCTCTCAAACGATATAATTAGGAACGGTTTTTAAGAAAGAAACGAACAGCAAGGAGGTTTACCCTTGGCAGAAAGAAAGAAACAGTCGCTCTTGAACGGCGCGATAATCCTTGTTCTCTCGACCCTTGTGGTCAAGGTGATAGGTCTCTGCTTCAAAATGCCGCTGGGCAGTATGCTCGGACTCGTGGGATACGGATATTTCACCTCGGTCTATGCGATTTATACTCCCATCTATTCTATTTCCATGGCGGGTCTGCCGATAGCGGTGTCCCGCATGGTCGCGGAGGATGTCGCGCTCAACCGCTACCGCGAGGCGCGCATGACGCTGAAAACTGCCCGCAAAATATTCCTGCTCGTCGGCACGGCGGGCACGCTGCTCATGGTTATTATCTCGATTCCCTATGCTGCGTTCATCTCGGATATCAGGAATCTTCCCGCCATGATAGCTGTCGCCCCGTCTATCTTCTTCTGCTGCTATGTCTCGGCATACAGAGGATATTACGAGGGTCTGCGCAACATGATCCCGACCGCCATATCGCAGGTTATCGAGGCTTTGGGCAAGCTCGTTATCGGTCTTGTTTTCGCAAAGCTCATAATGTCCTACGGCGAGAGCGTCTATAACAGCGCAGTTGCCGCGGGCTCTTCTACCGCTACCGTATTCGGCAAGGAGGTCTCGTCTCTTGCCGAGGCATTCAGCGCAACATATCCGTGGGCGGCCGCCGGAGCGATTCTCGGCGTTACCTTGGGCTCTCTTCTGAGCCTTATCTATCTAGGTATCCGCCACAGGGTGAGGGGAGACGGTATAACTCATACCGAGCTCGTCAACTCTCCGAAGCCCCCCGCAAACCACGACATAGCCAAGAGCATGGTATCAATAGCCGTGCCGATTCTTTTAAGCTCGCTTGTCTTAAACGCGACGAATCTTATCGACGCCATGACTATCCAGAACCGCCTGCTCCACGCCATAGAGAGCGGTCAGGATACGATATATAATCTCTACAAGCAGTGTATCGATGCCGATATTGCGAGCGGAACACTCAATTTGTCGGACAGCAAGGGCTTCATGAGCTACCTCTACGGCGCATATAACACCGCCGTCGATTTCAAGAACCTTGTTCCGATGATAACGGTCTCCCTCGGAGTCAGCGCGCTTCCCGCTCTCGCAGAGGCGTGGACGGTAAAGGACAAAGCTGCTGTCAAGAGCGCCGTCAATACCGTTATAAGAGTATCGATGCTCATAGCTCTGCCCGCCGGAATCGGCATGGGCGTGCTCGCCGAGCCGATACTTACCCTTATCTACGGCCGCGGAAGAATGGCTGCGGATATCCCGATGATAGCGCCCATGGTCGCCGTGTTCGGCTTTACAACGGCGTTTATGTCGATTTCGACTCCGCTTACCAACCTGCTTCAGGCGGTCGGCAGAACCGATATCCCCGTAAAAACGATGCTCGTCTCTGCTGTTGTCAAGATAATCTGCAACTTCGCCCTCGTCGGCATACCGGGCATAAATTTCAACGGCGCGGTCATAGGCACGGTGCTGTTTTATGTCATAAATGTCGTTCTGAATATTATCGCCGTCATAAAGGTGACAAAGGTGCGGATAGATATAATGTCCGGCCTGATAAAGCCGCTTATCTCCGCTGCCATGTGCGGACTCGCGGCGTGGGCGGCATACGGTCTGCTCGGCAGCTACGCGCTTAAAAATGTCAGCCACGGCTCCGATATCGCGCTGCTTGCGGCTATAATAATCGCCGTTATGGTCTATGCGATAGCCATTCTCGTGTTCAAGGGAGTTGTGCGCGAGGACATAGAATCTTTACCTGCGGGCGAAAAAATTGCAAAAATACTTGAAAAATGCAAGCTTTTGGGTTAAAATATTTCTCGCGGATAAAAACGGACAGGGGATCATATGGTAGACTTTAATAAGAAAGAAAAATATGATATAGACGATCTTCTTGAGATAATGCGTCTGCTTCGAGCTCCGGGCGGCTGCCCGTGGGATGCCGAGCAGACTCATATGAGTATAAAAAAGGATCTTATCGAAGAGACCTACGAGGTCATAGAGGCCATCAACAAAGATGATAAGGAGCTTATGACCGAGGAGCTCGGCGACCTGCTCATGCAGGTGGTGTTCCACTCTCAGATGGAGCAGGAGGCGGGCAACTTCGATTTCGGCGACGTCACCGACGGCATTTGCAAAAAGCTTATCGAGCGCCACCCGCACGTTTTCGGCGAGGTCGAGGTTTCGAGTGTCGGCGATGTGCTCAATAATTGGGACGCAATAAAGCGCCGCTCAAAGGGTCAGAAAAAGGGGAGCGCTCCCATGCTCGGTATACCGAGAGAGCTTCCCGCGCTCATGAGAGCGACAAAGATTCAGCAGAAGGCGGCTGTGGCCGGCTTCGATTGGGACGATGTCTCCGGTGCTCAGCAGAAGGTGCTTGAGGAGGCCGGGGAGCTCTCCGAGGCTATAGCTTCCGGCGATAAGGAAAATATTGCCGAGGAATTGGGAGATCTGCTCTTCTCCGTTGTCAACGTCTCGCGCTTTGTAAAGTGCGACGCAGAGGAGGCGCTTACCGCAGCTTCCGATAAGTTCATAGCCCGCTTTGTCCGTGTCGAACAGCTTGCGCGCGAGCGCGGTATAGACATGGAGTCGGCGTCTCTCGAAAAGCTCGACGAGCTTTGGGACGAGGCCAAGGCGGAGAGTACAAAACGGTAATTATGACTGTGTCCAACGGACATTTCATAAAAATAAAAGAAAAATAAAACAAAAGGAGAAAAATGTAAATGAATAAGACTGAGTTTATCGCTGCTGTTGCGGCAAAAGAGGGACTTGAGAAGAAGACCGCCGAGAAGGCTGTCAACGCTGTTATCGCTTGTGTCGGCGACGCTCTTGCGGCAGGCGACAAGATCCAGATAGCGGGCTTCGGCACCTTCGAGGTCAGAGAGCGCGCAGCTAAGACTGCCCGTAACCCCAGAACCGGCGAGACCATCGACGTTCCCGCTTGCAAGGTTCCCGCTTTCAAGGCAGGCAAGGGCCTTAAGGACAAGGTTGCAAAATAATTTTGCTGGCTTTTCAGGGGCAGAAATGCCCCTGATTTTTTTAATGCTTCGAAAGGATGCGGCCTTTGCCGCGAAAAGTTATGAGACTTGATAAATATCTTAAAGTGTCGCGCCTGATAAAGCGCCGCACCGTCGCAAACGAGGTCTGCGACGCAAAGCACGTCACGGTAAACGGCAAAATTGCCCGCGCCTCTTACGATGTTAAGGTCGGCGATGTCATTGAGATATCCATGGGTCAGAACGTGACCCGTGCGCGTGTTCTCACCGTTGCCGAGACCGTCCGCAAAGAGGACGCCGCCGCGATGTACGAAATTCTGTGAATCGGTCATAATCCGAAGCCTTCCGCCGTATTATTAACGGACGGGAGGTTTTATTTATGACGGAAGAAAACAAAGCTCAGGCTCTGCCACACAATCTTATAATGGAAAACAGAAACCGTTTGACGGTCTCCGGCGTGTCCGATGTGGACAGCTTTGACGAGCAGACGGTCGTGATATTCACAGGGATGGGGGAGCTGACCGTGCGCGGCAGCGACCTGCATATAATTAATCTCAATGTCGACAGCGGCGAGCTCAGCGTCGAGGGAACCGTCGGCTCGCTGACATATTCGGACGACCGACCCGAAAAAGGCGGCTTCTTCAGCCGCGTGTTCCGCTGATGGAGTATATCCAAGGGCTCGACGGTCAGATTTCCGTCTTTTTGCATTCGCTGGGCATAGGCTTTTTGCTCGGCGTGTTCTATGACGCGGTCTGCTTAGTCCGTGCCGTTTTGCCGGGCGGGCGCAGGACGGTATTCGTGACCGATATAATCTATTCAATCGTCTGTGCGTTCGCTTCGTTCTGCTTCGTTCTCGTGCTCAACGACGGGCGCACTCTGCTGTATATTCTTACGGCTCAGCTGTTCGGCTGGATTGCCGAACGCCTGAGTCTCGGCGCGGCGGCAAAGCATTTGGGCATTCTTGTCTCATCAGCCTTGCTGCGGATTAAGTCAGCCTTAATAAAACGGTTTTGCGCTTTAAAAGAAAAAATACCGAAGAAAATATCGCCCGATAAAGAAAAAGACGGAATAATGTCAAATAAAAATGAAAAAAATATGAATTACCCCTTGAAAAAGGGGCGCGATATGTTGTATACTTTGAATAGGCAAATATGCCCTGAAGCAAGAAAACCGAAGGTCAAAGGGAAACGGAAGAATGTCGGAAAAAAAGCGCAGGCTAAAGAAAAGGCATAGTACCATACTGATGATTGCGTTCGCAGTCGCAGTGTGTTATTTCCTTATAACCTTTATAGTCATGCAGTCCGACATTAAATCTCAGGAGAAGTACATTGCTCAGCTCAACAGCCAGCTCTCGGACAAGAAGGCCGAGAACGAGGAGCTTGAAAAGCTTGTCAAGAGTTCGGATCTCGATGATTATGTCGAACAGATAGCCAGACGCGAGCTCGGCTATGTTTTCCCGGATGAAAGGGTATATTACAACGAACAGCAGTCGGCGGACAAGTAAAGAAGGAGAGCAGCGTACTATTATGCAGATCGAGCAGGGAAGTGTTGTTAAGGGTAAGGTGACCGGTCTTACCGATTTTGGTGCATTCGTTGAACTTGAGGGCGGAAAAACGGGTATGATCCATATTTCCGAGGTTTCAACATCTTATGTCAAGGATATCAAGGAGCATTTGCAGCTCAACCAAGAAGTTACGGCGAAGGTCATTTCCATAAGTCCCGAAGGCAAGATAGCCCTTTCGATAAAGAAGCTTAATTCGGACGGCGGCGATGACCGTCCCCAGCGCAGACCGCATCCCTCGGGCGACAGACAGGGTCAGCAGGGCAAACCGCGCCAGCAGTCTTCCGGTCAGCGCAGAGCTCCCCAGCAGGGCAGACCCGTTGAGGCCGTCAATCAGGAGCCGTCCGGCAACCAGTCCTTCGAGGATATGATGGCGAAGTTCAAGCAGGTCAGCGACGAAAAAATGACAGATCTTAAGAAATCTTCAGATTCAAAGCGCAGCGGAGGTTATTCGAGGCGCGGCGGCGGCAGGCAGTAAAAGCACCAAGGCGGGCGTTCAGCCCGCTTTTTTGATTTAAGAAAAGGAGCGATCTTGTGATTATCAAAAATGCCGTTATACATACGGTGACGAACGGTACTGTTGAAAACGGATATATCGAGTTCGATGAAAAAATAATCTCTCTGGGCGACATGAAGGACTGCCCGCAGGGCGAGGCGTATGACGCAAAGGGTGCGGCACTCTATCCCGGATTTATAGATGCCCATACCCATATCGGCATCAGCGAGGATTCCCTGACCTTTGAGGGCGAGGACTGCAACGAGATGACCGACCCGGTCACGCCGAACCTCAGGGCGCTCGATGCCGTCAACGCGCTCGACAGATGCTTTGAAGAGGCGAGAGAAGCGGGCGTTACCTGCGTTCTGACCTGCCCCGGCAGCGCAAATCCGATAGCCGGACAGATAGCGGCGATAAAGACCTACGGTGTCTGCGTGGACGATATGATTGTCAAGGCTCCCGCCGCGATGAAGTTCGCCCTCGGAGAGAATCCCAAGACCGTTTATAACGAGAAGAAAATGGCGCCGAGCACGAGAATGGCTACCGCCGCGATAATCAGAGAACAGCTTACAAAGACGCGCGAATACATAAATAAAGATAAGGGAAGCCGCGATTTTGACGCAAAGCTTGACGCTCTCGCTCCGCTGTTTGAGGAGCATATGCAGATGCATATTCATGCCCACCGCGCCGACGATATCTTCACCGCCGTGCGTATCGCCGAGGAGTTCGGCCTTGATTACTGCGTGGTTCACTGCACCCAGGGTCATCTTATCGCGGACAGACTCGCTAAAGCGGGAGTCAAGGCGTTCAGCGGCCCTCTTATCAGCGACCGCTGCAAGCCCGAGCTCAAAGACTCCACTCCCGCGACTCCGGGCGTGATGAGCAAGGCGGGCGTAAAGACCGCGATAGTCACAGACCACCCAGTTATCCCGATTCAGTATCTGCCGCTGTGCGCGGGTCTTGCCGTGCGCGAGGGCATGGAGCATGACGAGGCTTTGAGGGCAATAACCATAAATCCCGCCGAGATGTGCGGAATAGCCGACCGCGTCGGCTCGCTCGAAGTCGGCAAGGATGCGGATATGTGCCTGTTTGATTCCGACCCGCTGACCCTCTTTGCAAAGCCGCTTCTCGTTATCGGCAACGGAGAGGTTCTTATGGAGGATAAACGCGATGCGTGAGGTAGATGTCGCCCTCATAACCGAGGCTGTAAGCGGCGCGTGCATAAAAGCCAATAAATTTTTGCCGGACGACCTTGCCGAGCTTATAAAAAACAGCGCCGAAAATGAAACGGACAGCGTGCCCAAGGATATAATGTGCCGCCTGTGCGACAATCTCTGCGCCGCAAAGGAACTTGATATCCCCATATGTCAGGATACCGGTATGGCGGTTATATTCGCAAAAATCGGTCAGGATGTCCGTTTTATCGGCGGCAGCTTTTCGTCTGCCGTCAACGCAGGAGTCGCCAAGGGCTACACCGAGGGCTATCTCAGGAAGTCTGTGGTTGCCGATCCGCTGAGGCGCGTAAATACCGGTGACAATACCCCCGCGGTTCTGCATATAGAGCTTGTCGAGGGCGATAAGGTTGAGCTTACCGTCGCGCCCAAGGGCTTCGGCAGCGAAAATATGAGCGCACTGAAAATGTTCACTCCCTCCGCATCGCGCGAGGATATTATAGACTATGTTGTCGATGTCGTTCGCCGCGCGGGGAGCAACCCCTGCCCGCCGATGGTTATAGGAGTCGGCATAGGCGGAGATTTCGAGCAGTGCGCGCTGCTTGCCAAAAAGGCGCTCTGTCGCCCTGTCAGCGAGCCCAACGCCGATGAATACTATGCATCTGTGGAGTCTGACATACTCGAAAAAGCGAACGCTCTCGGAATAGGTCCGCAGGGCTTCGGCGGAAAGACCACGGCTCTCAGCGCCGCCGTCGAATTTGCGCCCACGCATATAGCCGGACTTCCCGTAGCCGTCAATATCGGCTGTCACGTGACCCGCCATGTGACCGTTATTGTCTGATATCTTGCTTTATTGAAGAATATTGTAAATTTTTTAGAAAAGCGGCTCTTTGCTCTTTATTTTTTTAGTCATATGTGCTACAATATGTCCAGAGACAAAAGTCTCTAATAATTCTAAGGGGCTGACATTATGAAAATAGTTATTACTGGACGCAAGTGTTCGCCGAGAGAATCATTCAAAGAGAGAGCGGAGAAAAAGCTTGCCAAGGTAGAGCGTTTCTTCGGCGATGAGGCGGAGGCCAAAATTACTGCTACCGTCGAAAAGTCGGGTCAGACAGTTGAAATAACCGTTATCAACAACGGTATGATATTCCGTGCGCAGGAGCGGGCGGAAAATATGAACGATGCGCTTGACAAATGCGTCGATTCGCTCGTTCGCCAGATTCGTAAGAATAAAACAAAGCTTGAAAAGCGTCTGCGTTCCGCTTCATTCGATGCGCTTAACGACGGCGCGGATGTTGCCGACGAGAAGGAATACGATCTCGTCAGAACAAAGAGCGTTGCCGTAAAACCGCAGACGGTCGATGAGGCTATTCTTCAGATGAATATGCTCGGCCATGAGTTCTATATGTTTACAAATGAGGCAACGGGTCTTGTCAGCGTAGTTTATTGCCGTACCGACGGCGGCTACGGAATGCTTGAGCCAAGTGCCGAATGATTTGAAATTTGCTTTTGTACAAGGGGCGCGCCCTGGTGCGTCCCTTGTTCTATGTAAAGCCGAAAGGTAGTTTTGATGGATATAAATTTCGCAGTACCCTGTCTGCTGGGTCTTGAGGCGCCGATAGCCGAAGAGCTCAGAAATATGGAGGCGGCGGATGTCCGCGCCGAAAACGGCCGCGTGCTTTTTAGCGGCGACGAAAATATTCTTGCCCGCGCAAATATCTGCTCGCGCTTTTCCGAGCGTGTGCTCGTGCTTCTCGGCTCATTCGAGGCACATAGCTTCGAGGAGCTGTTTCAGGGCACGCGAGCACTCCCGTGGGAGCAGTGGATAGGCGCAGACGATGCATTCCCCGTCAAGGGCTATTCCATCGATTCCGACCTTTTCAGCGTGCGCGACTGCCAGGCGATAATCAAAAAGGCCGTCGTCGAACGCCTTAAACAGAAATATTCCGTTGAATGGTTTGAAGAGAGCGGACCTGTCTATCAGGTTCAGTTCTCGATTATGAAAAATAAAGTTTCTCTTATGCTCGACACCTCGGGCGCGGGACTCCATAAGAGGGGATACCGCCAAAACGCGAACGACGCTCCGATAAAGGAGACTTTGGCGGCGTCGCTGTGCTGGTTCTCGCGTCTGCGCCCGTATCATTCGCTCTATGACCCTATGTGCGGCTCGGGCACGATACTTATCGAGGGCGCGATGATGGCACGCAATATCGCCCCCGGAGTTAACCGAAACTTCGCCGCCGAGCGCTGGAGCAATATTCCGCGCGATGTGTGGTATACCGAGCGCGAGCGTGCGCGCGACCTTGAGCGCGAGGCTCATGATTTCTTTGCTTACGGCTCCGATATCAGCCGTGAGGCTGCGGCTCTTACCGCCGCAAATTCCGAAGCTGCCGGCGTTGACGACCTCGTCAGCGTGCGCTGCTGTGAACTGAAAAACTTCGTTCCGCAGACCGATCGCGGAACTCTGATATGCAACCCGCCCTACGGCGAGCGTATGCTCGATATCGAGCAGGCAAACGCGCTTTACCGCGATATGGGCCGCGTGTTTGAGCGCCGCCACGGCTGGTCCTACAGCATCATAACCCCGTGCGATACCTTTGAGCAGGAGTTTGGGCGCAAGGCTGACAAACGCAGAAAATTATATAACGGCATGATTAAATGTCAGTTATTTATGTATTTTAGATAAGGCGAAAGAGGTAAACAGGAGGTATTATTTGTGAAACACATTTTCCTTATCAATCCGGCAGCAGGTAAAAAGGGTAATTCCGAGAGTATTATCCGCCCGCAGATAGAGGACTATTGCGGCAAAAACGGTCTCGACTATGAGATCTATGTCACAAAATGTCAGGGAGACGCACAGAACTATTGCGCCGAGCGCGCGAAGTCCGGCGAGGCGCTCCGCTTCTATGCTTGCGGCGGCGACGGAACACTCTACGAAGTGGTCAACGGCGTTTTCGGAAACCCCAACTGCGAAGTAGCGGTCATCCCCATGGGCTCGGGCAACGATTTTATTCGTCTGTTCGGCACAAAGGAGCAGTTCTGCAATGTTGAGGCTCAGGTCACGGGTATTCCTGTTGAACTCGATGTTGTCAAGTGCGGCGACAAGATAGCTATCAACCAGTGCTCAATGGGCATGGACGCCGAGGTCTGTGCGAAGCAGTCTTCGTTCAAGAAGCTTCCGCTCGTCAACGGCGAAATGGCTTACTTCCTCGCGGCAATTGAGGCGCTGTTCAAGAAGCTCGGTCACAATTTTACTATAAAAATCGATGATAACGAGCCCTTCGAAGACAACGTTCTGTTCTGCGTCGCGGGAAATTCCCGCTGGTACGGCGGCGGATTTATGGCCGCTCCGCTTGCATGGCCCGATGACGGCAAGCTTGACTTTGTTATCGTCCGTCTGGACAGAGGCCGCCTGCGCCTGGCTCCGCTGCTCCAGAAGTACAAGAAGGGTCAGCATCTCGGCCTGCCGATGACCAAGTATATCAACGGCAGCCGCCTTGAAATACATAGCGACGTTCCTGCAGCGGTCAATATCGACGGCGAGTGCGAGTATGTCAACGATGCTGTGTTTGAGATCGTTCCCAAGGGAATCAAGTTTGTTGTGCCTCAGTTCTCCGAGTTCCATAAGAACAGAGCTGAGCGCGAAGCGGCAAGAAAATAAAAAAAGTAAAAAGCACTGCCTGACGAAAGCCGGGCAGTGCTTTGAAATATGTTTATTCGGTAACCTTGTCCGTGCGCAGCCTGTATCTGCGGTCTCTGAGCAGCTTTTGGAGGCAGTGCGGGCAGGCGGGACGCTCGGGGAAGAACAGTCCGCCGGGATGAACATTCAAGTCGCCGTGGAAGTCCGAACCGGATGTGACGCGCAAATGGCTGTACTTTTTCGCCCACGCTTCGGCAATTTCGTTGTTTGATTCGTGGCCGGGATGGGCGTTATATATCTCGATTCCGTCGAGCAGCTCGTCGTCGGTGACGGTCATGCCCACTCTGAACGGGTGCGCCTGAAAAACAATTAGGTTGTTCTCGTCCGCTATCGGTCTGAAGTCCTCGAGACACGGTATTTTGTCGAGGTCGGGGTGCGAGTAAACGAAGTCCTCGTTGAATCCGTAGACGAGATAATCATTGTCGTTTTCGAGGAATCTCAGCTCCATGCCTAAAAGAACCGTGAAGTCCTCGGTCTCGAGCGCCTTTGCGGCTCTGTAGCCCTCAAAGAAATGATCCGCTTTCTTTTCCCACGGCTCGGACGCTATCTTTTCCATCGTTCCCGTGTGCATATGGTCGGTTATGACTATTCCGTCGTAGCCGAGTCCCTTGAAAGTGCTTACTACCTGCTCGGCAGGTACCTCGCCGCAGCGGCTTGTCTGCGAGGTGTGTGCGTGCATTTCAAAAAGATATTCTCTCATCTGTCCCACTCTTTCTTTTTTTATCGTGAGTATTATACTCCTATATCAAAGCTTTAGCAATTATTTTTTGAAGTTTGGAGAAGTTATGAAAAATTATTCGCTTATTATCTGGGATTTTAACGGTACACTGCTTGATGATGTCGGCGCGGCGCTCGGCTCGGTCAACGATATGCTTGCCCGCCGCGGAAAAAATCCGATATCTCTCGATGAGTACCGTGAATATATAGACGTGCCTATCCGTCATTTCTATGAGCAGGTGCTCGACCTCGAAAACGAGGACTACGAGGCTATCCTCGTCGAGTTCCAGCAGGGCTACGAAGCCCATGTCAAAAGCTCCGGATTGACCCGCTTTGTGCCGGAGGCGCTTGAAGAGGCGCGCCGCCTCGGCATTCCGCAGGTTGTGCTCTCGTCAAGCGAGCAAAGCCAGCTTGAACGGCTCTTAAAAAAATACGGCATAGACGGCTATTTTGACTCCGTCCTCGGTGCAGACAACCTCCTTGCCGGGAGCAAGGTTGAGCGCGCGGAAAAGTTCATTGAAACGCACGGGGTCGATGCGTCAAAGGCCGTTGTTATCGGCGACCTTCTGCACGACTGCGATGTTGCAAAGGCGATAGGCTCGCAGTGCCTGCTCATAACGAGCGGACACCATGACCGCGAGCGCCTCGAGCAGGCGTGCGTGCGCGTGGAAGACACTCTCGAAAGCTTTGTGAAAGAATAATACATAAAACGACGGCAAATAAAACCTCCGAAACCGGACTGCGGCTTCGGAGGTTTTTGCGTTGAACTTTCAGCTTTTCGGCTGTCTCACGCTCTTTATTTCTCGTCTCTCCAGCTTTTGACTTCACTCAAGAGCCACTGCGCCCATTCGTCAATGCCTTCGCCCGTCTTGGCGCAGACCATAAACACCTTGGCGTTCGGGTTGCGGCGCTTTATATACTCCTTACACTTTTCAACGTCAAAGTCGAAATAGGGGAGAACGTCGATTTTGTTGATGAGCACGACATCGCAAATCGAGAACATCAGCGGGTACTTGAGCGGCTTGTCGTCGCCCTCGGGTACGGAGAGTATCATAGCATTTTTGACTGCGCCCGTGTCGAATTCCGCGGGACAGACGAGGTTGCCGACATTTTCGAGAATCGCAAGCTCAACGTCGCCTGTCTCGAGTCCGTCGAGCCCCTGCCGTGTCATTTCCGCGTCGAGGTGGCACATTCCGCCGGTGTGCAGCTGAATCGCCTTGACTCCCGTCTCGGCTATTCTCTTTGCGTCAACGTCGCTGTCAATATCGGCCTCCATAACGCCTATCTTGACCTTGTCCTTCAGCGCGGCAATAGTCGCCTTGAGAGTTGTCGTCTTGCCGGCTCCGGGCGAGGACATGAGGTTGAGCAGAAATACGCCCTTCTCCTTGAGCTCGCGGCGCAGCTTGTCCGCCTGCTCGTCGTTGTTTTTGAAAACACTCTGCTTGATTTCGAGAATTCTCACTTCGTCCATATTTTTCACCTGTTTTCAGTTTAGTTTACTATATTTTAGTCTCTTGCGGCGGCGGTGTCAACAAATCCGCGCCGCAGTTTACATATCATTCATATAAGCGCATATAAGCGGCCCCGCTCTGTCGAACGGGGCAACTGTTATTTGTTGAGTATTGATATTGCGTCGCTTATGGTCTTTTCGTGAGCCTCCATGCCGTATTTGTCGACCTCTTTTTTGTTCTTTTCGCCGTGGGTCAGGCAGCCCGCGCCGCCTATGCAGCCGCCGGTGCACGCCATACCCTCTATGAAGTTTGCGTCGAGCATACCCTTGCTCTTTCTGAGCAGAGCCGCGCGGCACGCCTCGATTCCGTCGCAGGAGCAGGCCTTGAGGTCGAAGTCCTCTATGCCGTGTTCCTTGAGACCCTGCGCCACCGCGTCGGCAAGACCGCCGCAGCGGGCGAAGATTCTGCCGAAATAGGAGGCATTGTCGAGCACATCCTCGGAGAGCGTCATTATGTCTATGTCCTTGCTGTCAAACAGCGCCTGGAGCTCCTCGAAGGTCATCGCAGCGTCAACATAGGGCTTGACCTCGTCCTTTTGAACCTCGGCCTTTTTAGCCGTGCAGGGACCTATGAACACTACCTTGCAGGGCGCCTCATGCTCCTTGATATACTTGGAGATTGTCGCCATGGGGGAGAGGTTGTGGGAGATAAACGGCTTCAAATCAGGGAACGACTTCTCAATGTAATTTACGAATGCGGGACAGCATGAGCTTGTCAGGAAGCCCTTTTCGGCGAGCTCCTCGGACTCGGCGTAGGCGACCATGTCCGCGCCCAGAGCGGCCTCGATAACCGTGTGGAAGCCGAGCTCCTTGAGTCCCTTTATGACCTGGCCGAGCTTCGCATATGTGAACTGGCTCGAAATCGAGGGCGCGACAACCGCGAATACTTTGTATTTCGTGTTGTTCTCGCTCTTTTTGATTATGTCGATAACGTCGATTATATATGACTTGTCCGTTATCGCGCCGAACGGGCACTGATAGACGCACGCGCCGCAGGATATGCACTTGTCGTAGTTTATCGCAGCCGCCTTGTTCTCGTTCATGCTTATGGCCTTGATTTTGCACGCCATCTCGCAGGGGCGCTTGCGGTTTATTATCGCGGTGTAGGGGCAGACCTTGGAGCACGCGCCGCACTCCTTGCACTTTGTCTTGTCTATGTGCGCCACATGATCGCGGTCAAAGGAGAGCGCGCCGAAGCGGCAGACGTCCTCGCAGCGGTGCGCAAGGCAGCCGCGGCAGGCGTTGGTGACCTCGTAGCCGCCCATGGGGCACTCGTCGCAGGCGATGTCGATAACCTCAATGGTGTTCGGCGTGCTGCCGATAGCTATCTTGACTCGCTCGTTGAGTATCGCTCTTTCCTTGTAAACGCAGCAGCGCATGGTCGGCGTGTTGCCGGGAACGATGGTCTTAGGTATCTCGAAAAGATTCTCGAGCAGGGTGTCGTTCCATGCAAGCCTTGCAACCTCGCGCAGGACTTTATATTTAAGGTACTGTACCTTAGTGTCGAATTTTCTCATTGATATCCCCCTTAGAAATAGCTGACCTTGACCCTCTTGCCCATCTCCTTGAGACAGGCGCAGAGCTCCTTGACAAGGTTCATCTTTATATTGAAGTTTATGGGCAGATCGGGATTCTGATGAGCCGGGTTGACGGCTCTGCCGACATAGAAGTTGATGTCGGTAGCCTCCTCGAACAGCATTCGGCATATGAGCGAAGCGCCGTCGCGCTTAAAGCCCCATTCCCCATACAGCTCGTTTTTGCCCAGAGCATCTTTGGCATATTCGATGACCTTGTTTATCGTTATGACGCCCTCTGTCACCAAATCGACTCCCTCGATCTCCGCTATGGGCGGAACGTCGCTCTGCTCAAAATTGAGGCTCGCCTTGAGCGGTTTGCCGAGATATTTTGCGGCGATTGAGGAGGTAGTGCCGCCGCAGATGATGTGCTTGCCCTCCTTAGAGAAGAACAGCGACATCATGCGGTCGCAGTCGTCGGGATTGCGCGGCGGGCCGAAGAGCAGATTCATCGGCTCGCGCTTGCGTATTTTGACTACGCACGCCGTCGCGTCGTCTCCGGGATGACTGCCGTAGAGCTTGTTGCATTCGTCAATGAGCATGGTGGAGAGCGTTTTCGCCGTGTAGCCGACAGGCACGAGAGAGGACATGAAGTCCGCGATATCGTCGCGCTTCCAGCCGAAGTTGAAAGCCGTTCCGATTCCCGCGTGCGGGCAGCCGTCGCTCATCGCAACGAAAACATCACCCTCCTGAAGCTTTATCTGCGACTTGAAAATGCTCTTTCCGCCGATGCTGAGCTCCGTCTCCGTATATTCGAACGGTTCGCAGTCGCGTATCATTATAACGTGCGGATTGTCGTACTGTATTATCTCGGCAGTTTCGTTGTTTATGAGATGTATGATGGTGAAGGTCGAATAGGCGACTCCGCGCACCGAGCATATCGGCAGCGTTGCGGCTATGGTTGACACGCACTCCTCGAGCGGCAGACCCTCGGCCATCATGGTCGATATTATTTTTGAGGTGAGGGTGGAGAGAATGCTGGCTTTTACGCCGCTTCCGAGTCCGTCCGCGAGCACGATGACAGTTGAATTTTCGTCCTGTTCAATTATGTCAACGTGGTCGCCGCAGAGCTGTTCGCCCTCGTGGTTTATACTCTTCCAGCCTATCTCGGCGCAGAGGTTATTCATTGCTGATCGACTCCTTGAGCTTGGATAGCGCTATCTTGGTTTCCGCCGCGGTCTCGCCGAGCAGGGACGCAATCTCCTGAACGATGCGCATCTGCTTGTCAACGACCTTGTCGGCTATTTCAACTGTCTGGCGACTGATGTTTTCTTTCTGCTCGCGCACCGTCTCCTCCTGCGTAACGTCGCGCATTATGCAGATGAGCAGGCGGTATTCCTTATCGTATATTATGGTTTCCTCAACATACTTGTCGTATTCGGCGAGGTACATGGGCTTGTCGTGTATATTTCTGCCCGTTTGAAGAACGGTGAGGAAATCCTGCGGGTCGAGCACGCGCACAACGCCGTCTCCGAGAATATCGGAGGGTGAGCGGAGATTCATGATTTTGAGCGCAGCCTTGTTTATCTGCTGAACCTCAAGCTTTTCGTTGAGGAGAATAAGTCCGTTCGGAGTGTTGCGCACGATGTTGTCCGAAAAGCTCTCGGCCTTGTCCTTGAGATAGGGCAGGCACATGGATATCTCGGCCTTGCCGTGATATATCGCGATAGCCTTTTCGCGGCAGGTGTTGTAGCCGCAGGAGCCGCAGTTGAGCTCGTCCGAGGGCTTTGTCTTGCCCATGCGGTGAAGAATCTCGGTTATTTCGGCCTCCGACGGGGGCTGAAGCTTGCGCTCGATGACCGTGAAGTTCTTCTGCAGCGAGTAGCTGTCGGGCTGCTCGACCTCAAAGTCCTTTTTGCCCGCGAACCGAGCTACCGCCATGTAGTCCTTGACGGGCGCGCGGTGGAATTTCTCCATTACCGGGCCGCCTATGCAGCTGCCGGAGCAGGCGGACATCTCGACAAAGCAGTTATGTATCTTGCCGTCCTCAATATCCTTGAGCGCGGCTATGCAGTTCTCGACGCCGTCTATCGCCATGTAGGTGTATTTCGGATTATCCTGTGCCATGGTCTTGAGTATGCCGCCGGTCGTCGGGAAAAAGCGCGCGCGGCTGTGCTCGTCGGAGTCCGTCTCGCGGTTAAGCTCAACGCCCGCCGATTTAAACCAGCTTGTCAGCTCGTCAAAGGTCAGAACCGCGTCAACTATGCCCTCGTAGTATTGCGCCTCATCCTTTTTGGCAACGCAGGGGCCGACAAAAACGGTCTTTGCGTTCGGATATCTGCGCTTTATGTCCTTGCAGTGAGCCTGCATGGGGGAGAGCACATTTGCGAGATACGGCAGCTCCGCCGGAAAATATTTTTGAACGAGCAGGTTGACGGAGTGGCAGCAGGAGGAGATTATGATATCTCTCGTGTCGCTGTCTACCATGTGCTCATATTCTGTCTTGACTATTGTTGCGCCGACGGCGGTCTCCTCGGCGTCGAAAAAGCCGAGCTTTTTTATCGCGTCGCGCATAGCGTTTATACCCACGCCCTCATAGTTCGCTATAAAGGACGGGGCTAAGCTGACGATGACCGGGTCGCTGCCCTGGAGCAGGACTTTTACCTTCTCGGTCTCGTCAACTATCTGCTTTGCATCCTGCGGGCACACGACAAAGCACTGTCCGCAGAGGATACATTCGTTGCCGATAATATATGCCTGATTGCCCGAGAAGCGAATAGACTTCACCGGGCAATGGCGTATGCATTTATAACAGTTTTTGCAGTTGGATTTTTTAAGAGTCAGGCAGTCCATGCCGTCACACCCTCTCTTCCCTTATCCGTTTTAGTACCTTCTCCTCGAAGAAGCTGTTGAATCCCTCGGGCGTTATTCCGGTATATACATCGTCGTCAACCGATATGGTCACGCCCTCTCGGTTGCACCTGCCGGTGCAGAAGCTGCCGGCAAGTGTAACATCGTTTTCGAGGTCATATTTTTTCAGAGCGTCCTCAAACAGCCCGACTAACTTTTCCGAGCCCTTGAGGTGGCAGGCGGAGCCTACGCAAATCTGGATAATCATATGCTTCAAACCTTTGCAAGAACGTTTTCGTTGAAGAAATCCCTGACCGTGTCGGGCTTCACGGAGAAGAAGCCGTCGTCTACCGTGACGCACACACCCTGCTGGCATTTGCCCATGCAGAAGGTGCCGGAGAGCTCAACCTTGTCGTTAAGGTCGTTCTCTTTTATAAGATACTGGAGCTGTTCGACAACCTGGCGCGAGCCCTTTATGTGGCAGGAGGAGCCGATGCAAACGGTTATTTTCATTTGTTTCACCTCTTTCACGAGTAGTCAACAACATCGATCCACGAGTGAAGGAATTCGCGCTCAGCAGCGTTGCCCTTTACCGTCTGTGATGCGGCGACGATGGGCATCCATTTCTGGACATACTGTATTGCGGTATCGCTCTTCTCGCAGAAAAGATTCAGATACTTCTTTGCCGCGTCGATATCCCCGTTGAGCCAGAAGAGGAGATAGGTGCGTGCGGCGTCGGCGGAGGCGTTGCCCTGGGTAGCGTGCGACCAGTCTATGATATAGGGCGTGCCGTCGTCGGTGATTATAACGTTCGAGGGGTTGAAGTCGCCGTGGCAGACCTTGTTGTGCTTGGGCATAGACTCAAGGCGGGTGTGCAGGTCATATCTGACCGTTGCGGAAAGGTCTGTCTGGCAGATTTTCCTGTTCATCTTATCCTTGAGCTTGTTAAGCAGGGGACAGGTCTTTGACTGTATCTCAAGCTGGATATCCACGAAGAGGTTGAGATATTCGTCCTTCTTCTCGGGATTCTCCTGCATCAGCTGTGCGAGCGTCTTGCCCTTGATATAGTCGGACACTATCGTCCATTTGCCGTCGATGACCGTAACCTCGAGGACCTTGGGAATGTTGAGCCCCGTCTCCTCGATACGCGCCTGGTTGAGCGCCTCGTTGAGCACGTCTGCCTTGGAATAACCCTCGTTAAAAACCTTGAGACAGCGATCGCCGTCGCGGTAAACCGTCTTGTTGTTTCTTACTGCTATAATTCTGTCAAGATTCATTGTGAACCCTCCTTATGCCTTGTTCTTGCCGTTTTCCGCTCTGCGGTAGGCCTGCTTGAAGTTATGAGCGCTGTCGTCCTCGGCTATGTCCGCCTCGGTCGGCATGGGCTTCTCTTCAAAATGCTTCTTGCCGTAGTATGCGTTGAGGTACATCTGCTTTATCTCGCTCATGAGCGGGTATCTCGGGTTGGCGCCGGTGCACTGATCGTCGAATGCGTTCTCGGTCATCTCGTCGAGAGTTTCGAGGAAGTATTTCTCGTCAATGCCGTAGTCCTTTATGCTCTTCTTTATTCCGACGCGCTCCTTGAGCTCGTTTATGGCCTTTATAAGTCTCTCAAGCTTCTCCTTGTCGTTCTTGCCGCCGAGTCCGAGGCTGTCGGCAACCTCTGCGTAGCGGGCAAGGGTGTGCGGGTGATCGTACTGCGGGAAGGTGCCCATCTTTGCGGGAGCCTCGGCAGCGTTGAAGCGGAGAACCTCTTCGATCATCAGCGCGTTGGCAACGCCGTGGGGGAGGTGGTGATAAGCGCCGAGCTTATGCGCCATGGAGTGGCAGACGCCGAGGAATGCGTTTGCGAATGCCATACCGGCCATCGTTGCGGCGTTAGCCATCTTCTCGCGGGCTTCGATATCGGTCTGACCGTTCTCATATGCTCTGGGCAGGTAGTCGAATATGACCTTGAGCGCCTGCTTTGCGAGTCCGTCGGTGTAGTCGGTCGCCATAACGGAGGCATAGGCCTCGAGCGCGTGGGTGACTGCGTCGATACCGGAGGCGGCGGTCAGTCCCTTGGGGGCGCTCATGTGGAAGTCGGTGTCAACTATTGCCATGTTGGGCATGAGCTGATAGTCTGCGAGGGGATACTTAATGCCCGTTGTCTCGTCGGTGATAACGGCGAAGGGAGTTACCTCGCTGCCGGTACCTGCCGAGGTCGGGATAGCGATGAAATACGCCTTTTCGCCCATCTTCGGGAAGGTGTAGACGCGCTTGCGGATATCCATGAAGCGCATTGCCATATCCATGAAGTCCGCCTCGGGATGCTCGTAGAGAACCCACATGATTTTTGCCGCGTCCATAGCGGAGCCGCCGCCCAGGGCGATTATCGTGTCGGGCTCGAAGGCTCTCATCTGCTCAACGCCCTTTTCGGCGCACTGGAGCGTCGGGTCGGGAGCAACGTCGCCGAAGGTCGCGTGTACTATGCCCATCTCGTCGAGCTTATCGGTTATCGGCTTGGTGTAGCCGTTTTTATAAAGGAAGTTGTCGGTGACTATGAACGCTCTCTTCTTGCCCATGATGTTCTTGAGCTCATCGAGAGCGACGGGCAGGCAGCCCTTCTTGATATAGACCTTCTCAGGTGCTCTGAACCAAAGCATATTCTCTCTCCTCTCAGCCACGGTCTTGATGTTGATAAGATGCTTGACGCCGACGTTCTCGCTGACGCTGTTGCCGCCCCACGAGCCGCAGCCGAGGGTGAGGGAGGGAGCGAGCTTGAAGTTGTAGAGATTGCCGATGCCGCCCTGTGAGGAGGGGGTGTTGACGAGGATACGGCAGGTCTTCATGCGTGCCGCGAACTCGTCGAGCTTATCGTGCTCGGTTATTTCGTTGAGATATATCGAGGATGTGTGACCGTAGCCGCCGTCGGCAATGAGGCGCTCGGCCTTGCCGAATGCGTCCTGAATGTCCGCCGCCTTGTACATGGCAAGCACGGGGGAGAGCTTCTCGTGGGCGAACTCCTCGGAGAGCTCGACGCTCTCGACTTCGCCGATGAGTATCTTCGTGCCCTCAGGAACGGTCACTCCTGCGAGCTCCGCGATTTTGACCGCCGGCTGACCGACGATTTTTGCGTTGAGCGCGCCGTTTATGATAATTGTCTTTCTGACCTTCTCCGTCTCGTCGGGATCGAGGAAGTAGCAGCCGCGGGTCGCAAACTCGGTTTTTACCGCGTCATAGACGTTCTGATGAACTATAACGGACTGCTCGGAGGCGCAGATCATGCCGTTATCGAAGGTCTTGGAGTGTATTATCGAGTTGACCGCGAGGACGATATCCGCCGTCTCGTCGATGATGGCGGGCGTGTTGCCTGCGCCGACGCCTACTGCGGGCTTGCCGGAGGAATATGCCGCCTTGACCATTCCGGGGCCGCCGGTGGCAAGGATTATATCCGCCTCTTTCATAACGAGGTTCGTCATCTCAAGGCTCGGGGTGTCTATCCATTCTATAATACCCTCGGGAGCGCCGGCCTTAACCGCTGCGTCGAGGATAACCTTTGCCGCGGCCGCGGTCGACTGCTTGGCGCGGGGATGGGGACTGATGATGATAGCGTTTCTCGTCTTGAGGGCAAGCAGGCACTTGAATATGGCGGTGGAGGTCGGGTTGGTCGTGGGGATGACCGCAGCGATAACGCCGACGGGCTCGGCTATCTTCTTTAAGCCGAAAGCCTTGTCCTCTTCGATTATACCACAGGTTTTTGTATTTTTGTAGGCATTATAAATATATTCTGCCGCGTAGTTGTTCTTTATGACCTTGTCCTCAACTACGCCCATGCCGGTCTCCTCAACCGCCATTTTTGCAAGCGGTATTCTCGCCTTGTTTGCGGCGGAAGCGGCGGCAAGGAAGATCTTGTCTACCTGTTCCTGGGTGTAAGTCGAAAACTTCTTCTCCGCTTCCTTGAGCGAAGCGAGAGCGGCCTCGAGTGTTTCAACGCTGTCGATGATTTTTCTTTCGTTGTTCATGATTTTATCCCCCTAAACGGTTTTACTGTTTTATCTGTGCTTTCAGGTGTGCGAGCGAGAGCGCCATGTTTTCGTATTGAACGGCTACGCCCTCCGGCGCCGTGAGTCTGCATGGAGCGAAGCTCATAACGGCTTTTATTCCGCTTTGGCAGAGCTTGTCGCAGACCTCCTGCGCCGCCGCTGCAGGAACCGCGATAACTCCGATGCTGACATTGTTTTTCTTGCAGAAATCCGCAAGACCGTCAAGCGGCAATATCGGCTTTTCGCTTTCGCCGTTCGGCGGAACCTCCGTGTCGAACGCCGCGAGAATGTCAAGCCCGTAGTCGGAAAATCCGCCGTAGTCGAGCAGCGCTCTGCCAAGCTTTCCCGCGCCGACTATGACCGCCTTTCCGTTGCGGCTGTCTATGAGGCCGCCGAGGCATTTTTTGAGGTCGGATACGGTGTATCCTATCCTCGGCTTGCCCGAGCCGCATATCGCTCCGAGATCCTTGCGAACCTGAACCTCGCCGAAGCCCAGCTCCTTTGCTATTACGGTTGCCGAAACGGTTTCGGTGTCCTGCGGCAGGCTCTCGAGAAATCTGAGATAAACAGGGATACGCCCCAGAGCGGCTCTGGACACGTCCGTAGTTTTCATGCTGCACCTCCCGAATAGTAGTAATATGACTTCTGACCGATACTATTCTATCGTATAACGGAGCAAAAGGGAATTACGACTTTTGTATATCGATATTATTGATATCGATATACCTTTACCTTTATTCGGCATAGTTTACAGATAGCAGGGAATATTCTGTTTTTTTATGGTGTTTTTATCTTAAAACGAACTCTTTTTTGACGTTTCCGTCGAGATCCTTCCAGATAAATTTTTTGCTTTCGAGCGTCATGTAGCCGTGATGGCTGTTCTCTTTCGGTATTGAGACCGAGCCGGGGTTCATATAAATATAATTTTCATGCTCTGTGCACTCCGGAATATGGGTGTGTCCATGCAGAAGCACGTCTCCGCGTTTAAGCGGCGGGAGATTATTTTCGTTATATATATGTCCGTGCGTCGCGTATATTAAGCTGTCTCCGAGGTCTATTATCGCGTAGTCGGCAAGGACGGGGAACTTAAGCACCATCTGGTCAACCTCCGCCTCACAGTTGCCGCGCACGCAGAGTATATCATCCTTGATAGCATTGAGCATTTCAATGACCTCTTTGGGCGCGTAGCCATTCGGCAGGTCATTGCGCGGGCCGTGATAGAGCACGTCGCCGAGCAGAAGCAGGCGGTCGGCATTCTCTTTTTTATATCTTTCAAGCATTCTGCGGCAGTAGTATGCGCTGCCGTGAATGTCGGAAGCTATGAACCATTTCATAGCGCAGTCTCCTTTATTCGAAAATTTTTCTCTTGGCCTTGACGAGCTGTTCGATGAAGATATTGTCGAGCGCCGTCAGCTCATAGTCCTTGCGGTGAACCAGAACGTCTTTATATTTGCGCGTGTTCTCCGGGCAGACGCGCTGAATGAGCCCGTATCTGTCGAGCAGCTCCTGCGGAATGGGGGAGACCCACATGAAAGTGTCGGGATTGCGCGAGAGCAGCTCGAATTGGCTCGCCCTCTCGAATACGAATATTCGCCTCTGGGAATTGTCGGGCAGCTCCTCTTTCTTGACCTCGGACAGCGGCAGCGAGGGCACATACGGGTCGGCGTGCGCTATCTCGATGAGATTTTTGAGGTCGTCGAAGGTGATATTTTCTTTATCTGCGAGCGGGCTTTTTCCGTTCATGAGCAGGACATATTGAAACTCCGTGATAAGCTCGTAGGTCAGTCCCTTTTCGTCGAAGGTGGATTTGTAATACTTGTCGTAATTCTCGGCGTAGCGGATTATGGCGAGCTTGTATTCGTCCTGAAGAATATTCTTCATTGAGCGCATTGAGTTTGTTTCTTTATAGAACACCTCGACCGGAGTATCCCTGTCGAGAAGCTTTGAAAATTCGGCAAAAGCGTCGGTCACGTAGCTCGCTCTCGGCACGGATATCGAGAATTTTTTCTTCTCGGTCGAGCCGTTGCTGAACACCGTTTCTATAGCGTCGACCTGTCGAAGTATCGAGCGTGCGTAGCGCACAAAAACCTCGCCGTCGGGCGTCAGCACCATACCCTTGGCGCTTCGGTCGAATATCGTTACACCGAGGCTCGCCTCAAGATCCTTTATCGCCCTGCTGAGGTTCGGCTGGCTGACATAGAGCTTCTCGGAGGCCTTGTTTATAGACCCCGTCTCGGCTACCTCGACTGCGTATTTCAAATGAACAAGATTCATGCTGCGTCCTCCTGTGAGTTATGCCGTGCGTTCGGCGGCGAAAGCACTTATATATGTAAATATAATACCACATACACTCCGTAAAATCTACAAAATTATAAGACTCGGCGCAAGAAAACGGCGGCAATTTTAAAAACAAAAAAATCCGCAGAGCGAGCCTGCGGATAAAGTCTTTGCCTTTTATACTGTTGCTTCTTCTTTTTCTTCTTTGTATGAAAACATCGGGTTTTCGGGCGAGAATATGCTCACTGCGCGGTTAAGGACCTTTAAATCGACCTGTGTTGTCGAGCCGCCGCATTCTCCGTCGAGAGTCCATTCTTCGGGCTTTTCGAAAGTGAATTTTACTTCGGAAGCCTTTATGAATATAAGCGAATCCCCGTCGAAATCGCGCTTCATTATTCTGTGCAGCATACCGAACGCCGCGAGCGGGCTTGAGAGCTTGCGCACGAGCAGAAGCTCGAACTTGCCGTCGTCAAGCTTTATATCGTTCTTGTCGAACTTGAAAAGTCCCGCGACGGACGTCGAGTTTGAAAACGAGCCGAAATAGAAATCGTCCTCCAACACATTTCCGTCATATTCGATTTTTATATGCTTTGGCTTTACATCCGCAAGGGCGGGAATGAGATGCAGGAAAAAGCCGTTTATCATATATGCGTTGTATCCGAGAAGATTTTTCATCTTCTGCGGGGTGCTGTAGGATATCTTTGTGCCGGGGCCGAAGCAGGCTACATATGAGAACTGATGCCCGTTGCAGTCGCCGACGTCGTAGCCGTTTGTGTGTCCCGAGGCGATAAGCTCGGCGGCCTCTTTGAGCTTTGTCGGTATACCGAGCGTCGCGGCGAGGTCGTTGGTCGAGCCCATAGGCAGATAGCCTATCGGAACAGACACCCCCGCGCTCATCAGCCCGTTTATAGTTTCGTTGAGCGTGCCGTCTCCGCCGCAGCAGATAACAAGGTCATGCTCCCGGGCGAAATCGCGTGCTATGTTTATGGCGTCGCCCTGACAGGTGGTGTATTTGATGGTGAAGTCAAATACGCCGTCGGGAAAAGCGTCCACTATCTCGCTGAGATTTGCTCTTGTCCTGTTCTTTCCCGCGCAGGGATTGACAATAAGAAGTGCTTTTTTTCTTCTTCTTTCCGTCGTGCTGTTCATTTCTTGCAAGGCCTCCCAATGACCCCTTATTCCAAACACGACAATCCTACCACCCGAATTTAAACAAACTGTGAACAATCACCGGGCGGCGAAAAATATTTCTAAAAAATTCCCGCGCATACTTTCCGAAGGCAGAGCGGGTGGTATAATAGTTAGAAAAATGCGGAGGCTTGCGATGATAAGAAATGTGCTTTTTGACTTGGACGATACGCTGTTTGACTTTCACAAGGCAGAGAAAATAGCGCTCACAAAGACGCTTGTGCATTTCGGCGTCGATCCCACGGAGGAGACGCTGGCGCTTTACAGCTCGATAAATGCGGCGCACTGGAAGCGCCTTGAGCTCGGAGAGCTTTCGCGCGAGGAGGTCAAGGTCGGGCGTTACCGCGAGCTGTTTGAAACGATAGGCGTTGAGCGCGATCCCGAGGAGGCCACCGCATACTATGAAAATATGCTCGGGGTAGGGCATTATTTTATCCCCGGCGCGCCCGAGCTGCTCGAAGAGCTGCACGGAAAATACAGGCTCTATATCGTCTCAAACGGTACGGCAAAGGTGCAGGAGCGCAGGATAGGCAGCTCCGGAATCGCAAAATATATGGACGGCATATTTATATCCCAGCTTCTCGGAGTCAATAAGCCGGACAGGGAATTTTTTGATATCTGCTTTGCGAAGATACCGGACTTCTCCCGCGCCGAGACGGTAATAGTCGGCGACAGCCTCAGCTCCGATATAAAGGGCGGAATAAACGCCGATATAGCGACTGTCTGGTTCAATCCCAAGGGGCTCCCGAATGACGGCGGCATAAAACCCGACTTTACCGTAAAGACTCTTTCGGAGATACCCGCGGTTCTCCGTCAGATAAGCGCGAAAATGTGAGACACGGCAAAACATAATATAAGCCCTGCGACGGTCGGCAGAAGTGCGGCGATAAGAGTCCACTTCATGCTGCCCGTCTCTTTTTTTACGGTTATGAGCGTCGTGGAGCACGGCCAGTGAAAGAGCATGAATATTATTACGCATATCGCCGTGCCGATATCCCAGCCGTTCGCCGTCAGCAGCGAGTGCAGAGCCGCGCCGTCCGTCTGCGAAATGCTGCTGTCCGCGAGATAGCCCATGAGCATTATAGGCACAACGGTCTCGTTGGCGGGGAAGCCGAGAATAAATGCCATAAGAATAACCCCGTCCATACCGAAAAGCCGCGCTATGGGGTCGAGAAAATCGGAGCAGTAAGAGAAAATACTCGTGCCGTTTAGCTTTATGTTCGCGGTTATCCATATTATAAGCCCCGCAGGAGCCGCGACCGCCGCGGCGCGTCCGAGCACAAACAGCGTGCGGTCAAAAATCGAACGCACAATGACTTTGCCTATCTGCGGGCGGCGATACGGCGGCAGCTCGAGCGTAAAGGACGACGGCACGCCGCGGAGAATTGTTTTCGAGAGCAGAGAGCAGGCGGCAAACGTCATGAGGACGGACAGAACTATCAGCAGCGTCAGCAGAGCAGCGCCCGCAAACGAGTTAAACGGAGCGGGCAGAGCGCCTGCGACAAACAGGGAGATCAGTGATATCAGCGTCGGAAATCTGCCGTTGCAGGGCACAAACCCGTTCGTTGCCGCCGCCATGAGACGCTCGCGGGGAGAGTCGATTATGCGGCAGCCCGTAACCCCGGCGGCGTTGCAGCCGAAGCCCATGCACATAGTCAGAGCCTGCTTCCCGCAAGCGCCGGATTTTTTGAATCTGTGGTCGAGATTAAAGGCGACTCTCGGCAGATATCCGGAGTCCTCGAGCAGGGTAAAAAGCGGAAAGAATATCGCCATCGGAGGGAGCATGACCGCTACTACCCATGACAGCACGCGGTACACTCCGTCAATAAGTGCGCCCGTCAGAGCCTCGGGTGCGTTTAAAGAGCTCAGCAGCTGCCGCAGCCTTACGCCGAGCGCATCAAACGCCGAAAACAGCAGCTCGGACGGGTAGTTCGCTCCGTATACCGTTATCCAAAGCACTAAGGCGAGAAGCAGAAGCATGGCAAATATTCCGGCGCGCCCCGTAAATATTCGGTCAAGCCTTCTGTCCGCCGCCGAGTGCTGTCTGTCTGCCGTCACGCATTTTTTGTAGATTTCCTCCGCTCTCATAACGGCGGCGACGGCCGCTTTGTCGCGTATCTTCTCCTGCGTCAGACCGTATCTGTCGATTACTTCGTCGGCTGATTTCGCCGCCTCCTGCGCTTTTTCGGGAGCTTCGCTTTCCCCCGAGAGAATACGCAGAGCGTCGCGGCGCGGATGGCTCGATATCCCGTCAAGGGCGGGTGCAAGTATTTGCAGTGCCTCCTCAATTCCGCTCCCGTAATGCACGGGTTCAAGCGGCGCGGGATTTTTCGATTTCAACGAGTCCACAGCGTCAATCAGCTCGTCGAGCCCCTTGCCGCTTCTTGCGCTCGTGCCGACTACGGGTACTCCGAGCTCCCGAGCCAGAGCGGGTATATCTACACATATTTTCTTTCGCCTTGCCTCATCCATAAGATTTATGCAGACGACGGTGCGCGGCGTTATCTCGATTATCTGCAAAACGAGATTGAGGTTTCTCTCCAAGCAGGTGGCGTCGCATACCGTGATGCAGGCGTCGGCTTTTCCGCTCAGAATAAAGTCCCGCGCCACTTCCTCTTCAACCGAGTGCGTGAAGAGCGAATATGTGCCGGGGAGGTCTACCGTGATATAAATTTTTCCGTTGCGCGTGAATGTGCCGCAGGCGGTAGCTACCGTCTTTCCCGTCCAGTTTCCCGTGTGCTGATTCATGCCGGTCAGGGCGTTGAAAACCGTGCTTTTTCCGACGTTCGGATTTCCCGCGAGCGCTATTACAATGTCATCCGTGTTCTTTTTAGGGGCAGAGCCGTCTAAGCTTATGCCGTGCATTCCCGTTGAAGTGCGCGTCAGTCCCAATTGTACCGCCTCCGTGCGTCATATTTTGCTGACCGCTATTTTTGCGGCGTCTTCGCTTCGCAGGGCTATTACCGCGCCGCGTATCAGATATGCCGCCGGGTCGCCGGAGACCGCTTTGCCGAGGCATTCCACGCGCGTGCCGTCGATAAGGCCTATGTCCTGCATTCTGCGTCTGTCTTTTGCGCCGAATCCGAGCTTGCTTACATATGCCTTTTCGCCGACTGCCAGTGTATTTAAAGAGACAAGACTCATAATTTGATTCACCTTTTAATATAAGTTTATACAGGGCAAAAGTTTCCCTATACCATAATATTTACATCTTCAAAAAGGGTGAACGTGCGTGGACGGCGGCGAAAAATTCTTTACCTTCAACGGAAGCGAATACAGGGGAGAGAGCGGGCTCACGGCGTCGCAGGAGGACTATCTCGAGATGATCTGCCGAAACTGCCCGCCGTCCGGCACGGTTCGCCTCGGTGTGCTCGCGCGAAAAATAAATGTCGGCGAGTCGTCCGCATCTAAAATGGTGCACAAGCTCAGCGGAGCGGGGCTCGTTAATTTTGAAAAGTACGGCACTATATACCTGACCCCAAGGGGCAGAGAGACGGGGGAGTACCTTGTCTTCCGTCATGATGTCATCGAGAGCCTGCTCAGACTGATAAACGGGAGCGGCTCGGAGCTTCATCAAACGGAGCTTATAGAGCACTTTCTCGACAGAAGGACGGTCGAGAATATATTTCGCTTTCTTGAGATACACCGATAAAGCTTTATCGATACTTCTACGCTTATTTTTTTGTACTTGAGTGCGTTTTTTGACATATATTGCTAAAATATAAAATAAATCGCGCAGTTATGTGCTATTATACACTCTGTAATAATGCAAATGGAGGGAAAACACTCATGGCAGAAAAAAAGACAGTGTTTCTCACCGGCGCATCCGGCCACATGGGCTGGGCAGGTTTCAAAGAGCTCTATAAAAAGAAGAATGAGCTTAACATAGTCCTGCTTCTGCGCGACAGTGAGAAGAACAGAAAGAAGTTCGCAAATTACCTTAACGACCCCAGCGTTAAAATTGTTTGGGGCGACCTGAAGAAATATGACGACGTCCTCAAGTGCGTTGAGGGTTCCGATTATATCCTTCATGTCGGCGGAATGGTTTCGCCTTCGGCAGACTATTATCCGACAAGAACCATCCAGACCAACACCGGCGCAGCCAGAAATATAGTTGACGCCGTTAAGGCTCAGCCTAACAAGGACGATATCAAGGTTGTTTATATCGGCACCGTTGCTCAGACGGGCGACAGAAACGCTCCTATCCATTGGGCAAGAACCGGTGACCCGATTAAAATCAGCATCTACGATCACTATGCGATAAGCAAGACCATCGCCGAGAGCATTTTCGCCGAGTCCGGTCTTAAGCATTGGGTATCTCTTCGTCAGTCCGGTATCCTTTATCCCGACATTCTCAAGAACATCGATCCCATCATGTTCCATGTTCCGATAAACGGCGTGCTTGAGTGGGCAACCGTTGAGGATTCCGGCCGCCTTCTTGCAAACCTCTGCAATCCCGATATCCCCGAGGATTTCTGGAGAAAGTTCTATAACATAGGCAGCGGTAAGGAGTACAGACTCACTAACTTCGAGTTCGAGGAGCTGCTCCTCGGTACTCTCGGCATCGGCTCCACCAAGAAGCTCTTTGATGCCAACTGGTTCATCCTTCGCAACTTCCACGGCCAGTGGTATGCCGACTCGGATAAGCTTGAGGAGTACCTGCACTTCAGAGCCAACATCCCCGTAAAGGCTTACTTCAAGCAGATGATGACTCAGGTTGCACCTTACTACAAGCTCGCTTTCCTTGCAAAGCCCTTCGCAGGCATTCTCAAGAAGACCTTCATGAAGAAGCTCGCAAACACCGAGATCTACGGCACCATGTGGTGGATCTCCAACAACGTTGAAGACAGAATCACCGCTTACTACGGCTCCAAGAAGAATTGGGAAGCCATCGGCAATTGGGACACCTTTAAGATTGAGCGTCCCACCGAGGAAGTTACCCTTCTTGACCACGGTTATGATGAGAGCAAGCCCGACAGCGAGCTTGACCTCGAGGATATGAAGAAGGCTGCTGCTTTCCGCGGCGGCGAGTGCCTCTCGACCGAGATGACCAAGGGCGACCTGTTCACTCCTCTGAAGTGGAAGTGCGCTCACGGCCACGAGTTTGAGATGACCCCGAACCTTGTTCTCAAGGGCGGTCACTGGTGCCCGAAGGAGCTTCCCTCCGACAGCGAAGGCAAGAAGTTCCACTGGGCATACGATGCCGAGGCAAAGGTCAACCCGTTCTTTGCTCAGGTTTGGTATCCCCTCCATGACAAGGACGAGAACAACGAGTACGACGAGCGTATATTCAAGGGCTTCAGCGGCTTCGAGAATATCTGATTGCTTAAAAAACATAATTTTTGGGAGCTGCTCAGAAATGGGCAGCTCTTTTTTTGCGTGATTTTGAAAGAAAAGTGAAAAGCAGGCATTGACAAATACCCCGTGGGGGTATATAATCGAGCTAAAGACAGAAGCGGGAGATGATAAGATGGAAAACGGGAATAAATGCTGCGAATGCTGTCGGCATAAGGCGACGCCGAGGAGCGACGAGACGGTGAAGGCGCTGCAGAACAGGCTCAGCCGAATAATCGGTCAGCTCGGCGGGATAAAAAATATGCTCGACGATAACCGCTACTGCGGCGATATCCTCATTCAGCTTGCCGCCGCACAGAATGCGCTGCGAAATGTGGGCTATATTATACTCGAGGAGCATATGGAGACCTGTGTCGCCGAGGGGATAAAAAACGGCGATGATGAGGTCATAGCTGAGGCTGTGGAACTCATTAAAAAGCTCAAATAATCGGAGTGAGACAGATGGAAAAATTTGATGTTACCGGCATGACCTGCGCCGCGTGCAGTGCTCATGTCGAGCGTGCGGTGCGCGGGGTAGAGGGTGTAAAAGAGGTGGCGGTCAGCCTGCTGACAAATTCAATGACCGTCGATTTTTCTTCGCCCGCCACTGCCGAAAAAATATGCGCTGCCGTGTCCGCGGCGGGCTACGGCGCAGCACCGCAGAATATCGGCGGCAAAAAAGAGAATAAAAAATCGGCGCTCGAAAGCGGTGAGCCGAAGAAAATACTTTATAGGCTCATAGCCTCGGCAGCACTGCTCCTGCCGCTGATGTATGTATCCATGGGACACCTGATGTGGGGCTGGCCGCTGCCTGAAATTTTCGCCTCGGACCCGCTTGCGATAGGACTTTATCAGCTCCTTTTGACAACTGCCGTGGCGGTCATAAATCAGCGATTTTTTATCAGCGGAACCAAGAGCCTTCTTCACGGCGCGCCGAATATGGATACGCTCGTCTCCCTCGGGAGCGCGGCGGCATATATATACAGCACCGCAGTGCTCTTCGAGATGTGTCACGCAGCGGTAAACGGCGATATTCAGACCGCCATGCACCACCTCCACGGGCTCTATTATGAGTCTGCGGCGATGATATTGACGCTCATAACCGTCGGCAAGTACCTCGAAGCCGTCAGCAAGGGACGCACGACGGACGCGATAAAGAGCCTTATGGATCTCGCGCCGAAAACAGCGTGCGTAATCAGAGACGGCAAAGAGACTGTCATACCTGCGGAAGAGGTTGTCAAGGGTGATGTTTTCGTTGTCAGACCCGGCGAGAGCATACCTGTTGACGGCAGAGTTATAAGCGGCGAGAGCGCCGTGGACGAATCCGCACTCACGGGCGAGAGCATACCCGTAGATAAGGCGCAGGGGAGCGCGGTCAGCGCGGCGACACTCAATCAAAACGGATTTCTTACTTGTGAAGCGACCCGCGTAGGCGAGGATACGACGCTCAGTCAGATAATAGAGACGGTCGAGAATGCCGCGGCAACAAAAGCCCCGATAGCAAAAATAGCCGACAAGGTATCGGGCGTGTTCGTACCCGCTGTCATGGCAATCGCGCTCGTTGCGGGCGCGGCATGGCTCATTTCCGGGCGTCCGTTCAGCTTCGCGCTTGCGCGGGCGATAAGCGTGCTTGTTATCAGCTGTCCGTGCGCTCTCGGACTTGCGACTCCCGTTGCGATAATGGTCGGCAGCGGCGTGGGCGCAAAGCACGGCGTGCTGTTCAAAACCGCCTCCGCGCTTGAGCAGACGGGAAAAACGCAGATAGTCGTGCTCGACAAGACGGGAACGCTGACTAAAGGCAAGCCGCAGGTCACGGATATTCTGCCCGCGTCGGGTTACGACGCCGACTCGCTGCTAAGACTTGCGGCCTCTCTCGAAAGCAAGAGCGAGCATCCCCTTGCCGCGGCGATAACGCGCAGGGCAGGGGAGAGCAATGTGGAGACGGACGAGGCACAGGGCTTTACAGCTCTGCCCGGTCACGGAGTCAGAGCGGAGATAAACGGGAAAACGGCGATAGGCGGCAACGCGGCTCTGATAAAATCAAAAGGGATGCTCGACGCCGATATGAAAGCCTTGGGCGAGCGGCTCGCGGACGAGGGTAAAACGCCGCTGTACTTTGCCTTTGACGGCAGGATAGCCGGTATAATCGCGGTCGCCGACGTTGTGAAGGAGGACAGCGGACAGGCGATATCCGAGCTTAAAAATATGGGCATAAGAACCGTTATGCTGACGGGCGACAACAGGCGCACCGCGCTCTCGGTGGTAAAGCAAACAGGTATAGACGAGGTGGTGTCCGACGTGCTTCCGGGCGACAAGGCGGAGGTAGTCAAAAAGCTCCGAAAATACGGCAAGGTTGCCATGGTCGGCGACGGTATAAACGATGCCCCGGCGCTGACGCAGGCCGATATAGGTATCGCTATCGGCGCGGGAGCCGACGTTGCGCTCGATGCGGCGGATGTTGTGCTGATGAAATCGAGCGTAGGCGATGTTGCGGCGGCGATACGCCTTTCGCGCCAAACTCTCAGAAATATTCACGAAAACCTTTTCTGGGCGTTCTTCTATAATTGTATCGGGATCCCGATTGCCGCAGGCGCGCTGATTCCCGCATTCAATATCGCGCTCAACCCAATGCTCGGCGCGGCGGCTATGAGCCTTTCGAGCTTCTGCGTTGTCACCAATGCATTAAGACTCAACTTCTTTAAGCCCGACCGCCCGTTCAAAGGCAAATCAAAGCAGCCGGCAGAGCTCCCGAAGCTCATGCCGACAGAAGAAAATATAAAAAACACGGAGGAAACAGCTATGAAAAAGACAGTCTATATTGACGGTATGATGTGCAGTCACTGCACGGCTCATGCTCAAAAGGCGCTCGGTGCTCTCGACGGAGTGGAGAGCGTTGAAGTCAGCCTTGAGGATAAAAAAGCAGTGCTCACGCTCAATAAAAATGTTGATGATGCGGTTATAACTGCCGCCGTCAGAGAAGCGGGATATGAGCCGATAAAATGCGAGTGATTTTTTAAATAAATCTCGCTATAATACTTGACATATCTAAAGTTATTTGTTAAAATAATTGCCGTCGTCACAAAGCGGCAATAACTGCGGGTGTAGTTCAATGGTAGAATTCCAGCCTTCCAAGCTGGTTACGTGGGTTCGATTCCCATCACCCGCTCCAATACGCGCTTGTAGCTCAGGTGGATAGAGCAACTGCCTTCTAAGCAGTGGGTCAGGGGTTCGAGTCCCTTCAAGCGCGCCAAGTCTGCGGGTATGTCTTGCGATGTGCCCGCAGCAGAATAAATGGTGGGTATAGCTCAGTTGGTTAGAGTGCCAGGTTGTGGCCCTGGAGGTCATCGGTTCGAATCCGATTATCCACCCCAGCAGACCAACGCAAAGCAGAAATGTTTTGCGTTTTTTATATATTGCATATATCTTGGGGTGTAGCCAAGCGGCAAGGCAACGGACTTTGACTCCGTCATTCGCTGGTTCGAATCCAGCCATCCCAGCCATCAAGTGGATACAAAAAAGATGTATCCCGAAAAAACCTCGGTGTTACCGAGGTTTTTTGCTTTCTGTAGGGCAGTTTTCAGCAGTTAAAATCCGTAGATGTAAAATGGCTGTTCCCCCTTTGCGGGCAGAGTTGAACTCTCGTACAATTGAATATTGTTAAAATCAGGCAGATAGAAATTGAAAAATCTATCTGCCTTTTTTCATATATATACATAGCCAATCGTTTAGAAATCATTCTAGCGGTTGGCTTTTTTCATTTTAAAATTAGAAAAGGAGATGTAAGCTTATGAACAAATTTGAATTGGAAAGAAGATTTGCCGAGCGTATGAAAAGGTGTTATCCGCCGGGCACGAGATTATTGCTTTTAAGTGTGGATGATCCTTATGCACCAATAGATTGTGGAACAAGAGGCACAGTCGTCCATGTGGACGATGCCGGTCAAATCCATATGAAATGGGATAACGGCAGAACTCTTGCCATTGTCCCCGGTGAGGATTCATTCAGAAAATTAACCGATGAGGAACATACGGAAGAACAAAATGAAAATATGGACGAGGATAACGTTCCCGTCCTCGGAATGTGAGGTGCAAAAGACAAAATATTGGATTGATGCATATGTCCATTCGAGTATTGGATATGTTCTGCGGAATGAGTGCGTTTCGCAGTGCAGCAGAAAAAATAGGCGGCTTTGAGTTTGTGGGATACTACGATAACGATCCTACAGCCATAGCTGCCTATCGCACTTTATACAACACCGAAGGAGAGATTTATTATGATAACGCAAGAACCGTCAACACAGATGAAATCCCTGATTTCGATCTTCTTGTCGGAGGCTTTCCGTGCGTCGCCTTTTCAGCCGCAGGACGAAGATTGGCGTTCAAGGATGAAAGAGGGACTTTGTTCTTTGAACTTGCCCGAATACTTGAAGCAAAACGTCCTGCATTTTTCGTCTTTGAAAACGTTCCCCCTATCCGAACGATTCAAAAGGGGCAGGTTTTTACGGCCATCCTCAGTGAAATATCTCGATTGGGGTATGTGTGCGAATGGCAGTGTGTTGACGGCACGGCTTACCTTCCCCAAAGCAGAAAGCGGGTGTTCATTGTCGGATATCTTGATCCCCGATGTGCCGGAGAAATATTACCTCTCGAAAGAAAAAGCGGAACGCCTCTTTCCGAACTCACCGACAGAGCTTCACAGGGAAACAGAGTCTATGATGCAAAAGGTGCAGCCATAACACTTACAGCCTCTTGCGGCGGCTTTGGCGGTAAAACCGGAATGTATTTTGTGGATATGAATGAAAATTCAAAAATAACGGATACGGCACGGTGTATTACTGCAAGGCGTAATGCGGGTTTAAGCAATCGTAAAGGTGAACATTCGGGTGTTTTTGTTGAGGATGACGGCGTATACCCCGTTATCAATCCCGACAGAGAAAAAATCAGGCAAAACGGTCCGAGGGTAAGAGAAAACGGAGCTCCGGCATTTTGCATTACAGTTGTTGACAGACACGGGGTTATGCATAAAGGCAGAATAAGAAGATTGGTTCCGCAGGAATGTTTCCGCCTGATGGGTTTTACCGATGAGCAGTTCTTTAAATTGAAAAATGAACTCGGACTTGTCGATTCCAAGTTGTATAAATTGGTAGGCAACAGCATTATGGTGCCTATTTTAGTGGATATATTATCCCGAATTAAAAAAGTAAATCAAAAATACAGTATTTTGAAGGAGGAAAAATAAATGCCGAATCATGTTGAAAATATCATTACCTTAAAAGGCGATGAAAAGAGAATCCGTGAAATGCTTGAAGCAATCAAAAATGATGACTTCGGTTTAGGGACATTGGATTTTAATAAAATTATCCCGATGCCTAACAGTCTCAACATTGAAGCAGGCAGCAGAACGGACAAAGGACTTAAAGCATACAGCGATTTTATTGATGTATATGTTTTCGGCAGAAATGCTGAAGATGCATTAAATGCAATTCAAAATATACCGAAAGAAATCGAAGGTGCATTTTTAAAGCAAAGAACCGATGTTAAAATCGACGAATGGGAACTCGGAAAAACCGCTTGGAACAACATTCAGAATTACGGAGCTCCCACTTGGTACGAATGGTGTATCAACAACTGGGGTACAAAATGGAATTCCTATGGTTATGATGAAAATGCAGATTACAGTGGAAATGAGAATCTGTGGTTTCAGACTGCATGGTCAGCACCGCACCCCATATTGCAAAAACTGTCCGAAATGTATCCCGATATTACCTTTGAACATGAGTGGGCAGATGAAGATTTGGGTGCAAACTGTGGAAGGAAAATTTACAGAAACGGCGAATGCACCGAGGAATATTATCCCGAAAACCAAAAAGAAGCCATTGAATTCGCCTGTCGTATCTGGGACTACGATCCTGCCGAGCTTGATTTAATGCTGAATAAAGCGGAAAACGGATATATCAATATTGAAAATGATGAATATGACTTGATTTCGCTTTTCGGCAAGCCTGCTCTGTTTACAAACGAAAGACTGACCGATGCGGATATTCCCAAAGGACTGTATTGCTATCATTTGCGCCATAGCGATGATGGCTGCAGTTTTGCAACTGTCGAGCCGAAAGTCAAAGTCAATCACGGCGGCAGCGTTATCACCGATGAACCGATTGATTTCGGCGAACAGGGATATATCACCTTTAACGAGGATACAGAACCGAATTTTATGAGTGAAAATATGAGTTTCGGCGAATATATGCGCGGAGAGTTTGACCAGAGTGAAAATGAATCTCAGCAAATCGGAGGTATGCAGTTATGAGTGTTAAACAAATTACCACAGATGATCTTCGCAAGATGAAAGACACAGAAGGTCTTATCTTGCAAGGCTGCGGTGGCAGCCTTGATGAATGGGTAGACGGCATTAATGATATGCTCACTGAATCGGAAATATTGCTTAACGGTACCAAATTCAAGGCTGAAAATTGCTGTGTCTTTGAAAACGAAGGTCTCACTAACCTTATGTTCCCGTTTTCCGAGGATGTTAAGCTTGATGTGGGCAAGCTCGCTATGTGGCGGTTACAGACACATTCGAATTTCGGCGGAAAATGGCTGTCAGATTATGTGGATAACAGACTCGGCGGATTTGTTGATAAACAGCAGAAACCCGACTGCAAGCTGATCGGTGAAGATGGTAATATCTTCAATCTTATGGGAATTGCTTCAAAGACACTGCGCCAAAACGGTATGGCAGAGCAGGCGGTAGAAATGCGTGACCGTATCTGTGCTTCGGGCAGTTACGGTGAGGCACTCTGCATCATCGGCGACTATGTAAACATTATAGGCGATGATGATTTAGATGAATGCGGAGACGAATCTATGGAATTCGGAGGTATGTAAATGGAAGTTGCAATGCTAATTATCGGTTTGTTGATTGGCGGCTGTATCTCGACTGCACTTCTTTGCTGTGTGCAGATAAACCGAGTCAATGAATACGAAAAGACCATTCAAAGCCTTTTGGAAAAACCGAATAAGGATTAAGAAATTTATCGGTGGTATCAATTGTTGTCTAAGACAGAATTGGTACCGCCTTTTTTGTTTTAACATCAATTGATACCTCGCATAGAAAGTGAGGTGATTGTTATTAAAACTCCTGTATCAAGGGTTGGCAATAAAACTGCCATCCTGCATATTTTATATGCACTGTTTCCGATCCAATACGGTCGGTTTATCGATGTGTTCGGCGGTTCGGGCAGCGTGCTGCTCGGAAATCCCGAAATCTGCCCGTTTGAAGTATATAACGACTTCGACCGCAATCTTGCTAATTTGTTTCGCTGTATGAAAGAGAGAACAATGGCGGTAATCCGTGAACTCGGATTTTGCCATTTGAATTCCCGCGAGGATTTTATAGCTATACGCCGTTTCTTTGAAAATGAGAAGTTTGATGATAAGTATCTGTCTGAGGATTTACGTCTGACGCAAATTATGTTTCCGCCACCTGAGGCGAAGGAACTTACGGAAATGCGTAAAAGGATTACGTCGGATAATGATGTACGCAGAGCCGCAATGTTCTTAAAACTCCTGCGCTTCAGTTATTCAAGCAGCGGAAAATCTTACGCATCACAGCCTTTTGACATCCAAAAACTGTTCGGCTTGATTTCACAGTTGCAGGACCGAATGGCAAATGTAGTGGTGGAAAATCAGGATTTTGAAACGCTGATCAAGCATTACGACCGCCCCGATGCGTTCTTCTATCTTGATCCGCCGTACTTCTCCACAGAGGATATGTATGAGGTAGGCTTCGGTTGGGATGACCATGTGCGTCTTCGGGATACGCTGAAAAACATCAAAGGCAAATTTTTGCTGTCCTACAATGACTGCGATGAAATTCGTGAACTGTACAACGGATTTTCAATGTTTGATTTTTCCCGAACGCATTCTATGGCACAGCGGTATGAGGCAGGTAAAGAATTTAAAGAACTGCTTATCGGCAATTACGATTTATATGAACGGGAAAAATTGAAACCAAAACAACTGACTATTTTTGAATTGCAAAGCGATGATGGAAATTTTGATTACGAAAAAATTCTGAAGGAGTGTATTATTCAATGCAAAATACAGAAATGACCACAGGCGAATATGTTTTGTTTTCCATACCTGTAGAAATGCTTGTAGAAGCGGGTATCGGAGAAGAAAGCGTTGTTCAGATGAGTGCAGGCAACGGTAAAATCATTATCAACACAGTAAAAGATACAGAAGATTTTATCTGCGATGGCGACTGTAGGCACTGTCCTATGAGTGAAATGGACTGTGACGGCGATTGTGAAGCCTGTCCCTGCTATGAAAGTTGCGATGAAAGAGAGGTGTTCTGAATGGTACAAATGCTTCGTATTCTCGGAAAAAGAGGAAGGATTACGATTCCTTATGAAATCAGGCAGCGTGTAGGATTTAAGTATAACGATGTGCTTTCGTTTACAGAAACAACTGATGGCACTTCGGTGGTTGTTAAGCGTGAAAAGCTTTGTAATAATTGCAAGCAGAATCAGCCTCCGTCAAATTCTGATGAGGTTACGCTCTTTGATTTTCTGAACAATCTCTCGCCCGAACAGCAAAGAGCAGCTTTGGTGCATTTGTCAGTCCGTTGGGCTGAGAACCAAAATCTACAACAAGGCGGTGAGTTAAATGTCTGAGCATAAATCTCTGTATATCTATTCGCTTTCCGAAGCTGTCCGCAATAATGAAAAAGATTTGTGGCGTGAGAGTTATAAAGAAAACTGCGACTGTGCAAGAGCGATTGAAAAAGCGATAGCTGAGAATTACCATGATAATGTCTTAAATGACTGTGCACAGCCGATCATCGAAAAATACGGCTTTAACCGTGTAAATTGGGTGCTTGCCAATACCGTTTTGCAGAATAAAGAGGACGGCAGATTTTCCGAAGATAATAAGCGTTGGACAAGAGGTTTTCATATTCCCCGTGAAGATGTCAATTGGCATTTTTCAGTAGACTCTCATCCCGGTCTTACCAATCTGTTTATCGGTCAGGTAAGAAATGCTTGGCAGGGGCTTGGTCTTTTTGACCGCACACATTGCATTTCGGAAAAGGACAGCGGAACGGATTACACAAATAAGGTTTTAATTCTTGATCCGTCCGTTCTGAAAGATGAATACAAAACACCCGATGACCAGCTGTTTCTTGCAAAAAGCGGTTTTGGCTGTCATCCGAATTCCCGTGGCAGAAAAGTTTTCGGTCAGTTTTTGAAAGACGGTGAAGATACGCATTTTTACCGTGAAGATTTTATCGGCGTAATTGATGAAAAATACCTGCCTGATTGGGTTGCTGAAAAACTGAACGCAGATAAAAAATTAACGGTTGTCATGGTTGAACCGCATAAAGCGCCGTATGTAACTGAAATTGAGGATGAGCTTTCTGCTCTGCAAAAGGCTGTCGGCGGATATATTGAGGTTGTTGGAAATGGTGACGGTACGCTCATAATTTGCAATGAAGAAGGAAAACTCAAAGGCTTAGAAGGCAATCGCAGAATCCATGACGGTGCAAGCATTATTGCAGGCACATTTTTCGTTGTCGGTGAGGATGGTGAAAATTTCCGTTCCCTTTCAGATAGCGAAACGGTTAAATATATGGAAAGATTCGCAGAACCTGAAGATATCAGTCAGGACGAGGTGGAATCCGATATGGGAATCACCTTTTATTCAATATAATTAAAGATAGGAGAAAATTATTATGGCAAAGAAAAAAGAACAAAAATATTCAGTCCCGAATATTACGGCAAGGATTGACCGCCTTGCACAGCAGGACGATTCAAGCGTAAAAGCCTATGCATCGGTCAATATCGACGGTGCGTTTGCCGTTCACGGTATTAAAGTGATTGATTCTGCAAAAGGAACATTTATATCCATGCCGTCTAACAGTTATAAAAAAGACGGAAAAATGCAGTACAGCGATATCTGCCATCCGATTACAGCCGAGGCTCGCAATGAGCTGATTGATAAAGTTATTGAGGCATATGAAGCAAAGCTCAGCGAAGAACAGGATATGGACGATTTGTCCGAGGATGAAACGGCCGATATACAGCCGAGTATGTAAAATAATTATGTTTCTTAAAGAATTGTCTGGACTTTTGAAAAATTGTCGGTATCCTTGTGCTTGAGGTGATTTACAATGAAAAATAAAATCTTAATTGCAGTACTTGCAGCAGTAATTTTGATAACCCTTGCGGGATGCGGTCAAATGCAAACGGCTCAGTGTGAGAAATCAAAAACAGCAGATACTTCTTCGGCAAGCGTAACATCGGACACAGAAACAAGCGATGACGCTGCTGTCGAAAATTCCTCCTCGGCTGTTGATTCTGAAATTACAACAGAAAAAGAAACAACTGTGCCGGCGCCTGAATCTACTGCTAAAGTCTTAACACAAAATACTGCACAGCCATCTGTTTCCGCAAAACAGGATACACAGAATAAGGAATCCGCTTCGCCGAAAAGTACGGAAACTTGGAGCAAATCCACACAGACAGTCACAGAAAAGCCTGTGTCTGCAACAGCATCATCTGATGAAACAACCTCAAATCCAAGTTCTGCAAAACCTGCCGAGCCTCAATTTGATATTAATTATTGGATAACCTACGCTGAAAATTATGCAGAAAGCGTAGGCTTACGGCTGGAATGCTCTGCTGTAGACTGCTGGGACAATCCTATATCTGCAAATGCAAAATGCAAATACCTTGAACGGGATATCAAGAGCAGACTCAATTACTATGCAAAAGCAGAGGATATTACGGATGTATGGATATGGGCTGAAAAGGTTGCAGACAATTCGTATGAAATCTATATCGGTTATGCTTAAAATTTAAAAATCTAATCTTACGGCGCATCGCAGAAAAGCGGTGCGCTTTTTCATTTCAGGAGGTAATAACTTGATGAAAACAAATATTTTCAAACGCTGCACATCGCTTGTGCTTGCGTTAATCATCAGCATTTCTTCTTTTGCAGGACTTGCCACAACGGCATTTGCCGCCGGCGTAAAAGGCAAATCATATATGGTGTCCTTTCCGAGAGAGAACGATGCAAAGGTTGATTACAGCGGCTCGTGGGGACATAAGGCTCAAAATCTTATGAACGGATGGTCTCTTCACGAAAGCAGATATACCACCTTTTTTACAATGGACGATTACGGCGGTAAAATCTGCTACTGTATTGAACCCGGTACACCTGCCGCCAATGGCAATGAGTTTACGCAGAAAGATGAAAGCTTTTGGGATAATTATCCGTCACAATACAACAAAACAATTGATGCGGATATCATTAAGCTTATGGTAGGCAGAATATTGCAGTACGGATTTACGGGCGATGTTGAATTAACCTGGGTATCTCAGAATCCCGATGGGGCAAAGAAGATTGCACAGGCGGCCGCTACACAAGCCCTTATATGGGAAACCATTGTCGGTGAGCGCGATGAAAACTTTAATCATGTAGATCCCGGAAGTAAAGCTCCGGTATTGAGTATGTTTGAAAAAATCATCCTCTGCGTTCACTTATTCTTTCCTATTACGATGATATCGTATCAGGCGTTCAGAAACATTCTAAACTGCCGAGCTTTTGTGAACGCAGTACAGGTAAGGCGAAAGAAATTGAACTTGAATGGAACGGCTCGCAGTATATAACTGTATTGACTGATTCAAACGGTGTTTTGGGCGATTACAATTTTTCGTCAAATAACGCTGACCTTAAATTCTCTGTATCAGGAAACAAACTGACAATTACGGCTAATACAGCACCGAGCGATACGGTAAGCATTACAGCCTCAAGAAAAAGCTCGCAGAGAAAAGGTCTTATTGTATGGTCTGACGGAAAATATGCACCCGGTGACGGTCAGCAGGATCTCGTTTCCTATACACAGTCGGTAAATGACCCTGTTAAAGGATATGTAAAAATTAAAGTATCCTACGGTTCTGCAAAAATCGTGAAAACAAGTGAGGACGGCAAAGTTGACGGTATCACTTTTCGTGTTCAGGGTAACGGGATTGACAAAACCGCCAAAACAGCCAACGGCGGTCAGATTCAAGTAGATAACCTTATGCCCGGTGTTTATACCGTAACCGAGCTTGTAGACAATAAATATGAACCGCAGGAAACACGCCGTGTTACGGTTGTTTCGGGTCAAACATCAACCGTTAACTTTAATAACAAACTGAAACGCGGTAATCTTACCGTTACTAAAACAAGTGAGGATGGATTAAATGAAGGTGTAAAATTTCATTTGTACGGAACATCGCTGTCAGGTATTAAAGTTGATGAATACGCTGTTACAGACAAAAGCGGTAAGGCATATTTTAAAGATGTTTTAATGGGTTCAGGCTATACCCTTGAAGAAACTGATACAGCAATTCGCTATGTTGTTCCCGAAAAGCAGACAGCGGATATTGAGTGGAACAAGGTAACGAATAAATCATTTAATAACATCCTCAAGAAATGGCAGCTTACCGTAACAAAGAGTGATAAAGAAACAGGAAATCCGCAGGGTGATGCTTCTCTTGCGGGTGCAAAGTACGGTGTATATAAAGGCAATCAGCTGATTGACACTTATACGACAGATAAAAACGGTCAGTTTACAACAAAGGTATATATCTGCGATGATGATTGGAGTCTGCGCGAAATCACACCGAGCGAAGGATATCTTCTCAACACCGAATCTTTGCATATCGGTGCAGAAGCAAAACTGTATACGGCGGAATATAACCTTTTATCGCCGCTAGATGCCCTTGAAATTGTTCAAAAAGGTAAAATCGCCATAATCAAGCATTGTGATGACGGCTCAACGCAGATTGAAACGCCCGAAAAGGGTGCTGAATTTGAGGTGTATCTTAAAAAGTCGGGTTCATATTCCAAAGCAAGAGAATCTGAAAGGGATATTCTTGTTTGCAATGAAAACGGCTTTGCAGAGAGTAAAGACCTGCCTTACGGTATTTATACGGTAAAACAGACAAAAGGTTGGGACGGCAGAGAATTGATGCCTGCCTTTGATGTGTTCGTAAATGAAGATGGCAAAACCTATCGCTATCTCATTAATAACGCCGTCTTTAAATCGCTTATTGAGATTGTGAAGAAAGACGCCGAAACAGGTAAAATCATTCCTGCCTCCGGAATCGGTTTTAAAGTCCGCAATACGGATACGGGTGAGTATATCGTTCAGCATATCAACTACCCGACGCCTGTGGATATCGACATTTATTACACCGACAGCACAGGCAAGCTCATGCTTCCTGAAGCGCTGCCTTTCGGAAATTATGAAATCATAGAGCAGAATACCTGTTACGGATATGTCCTCGACAGCAATCCTGTTTCGTTTAAGGTCGACGGAAGTCAGACGATTGTAACCGTAGAAAAACACAATACGCCGCAGAAAGGCGTAATCGAAATTGCCAAAGAGGGAGAGATTTTCTCTTCTGTAACCGAATCAAACGGCATATACACTCCTGTTTACAAAAACGAAAATCTTGCATACGCAGTATTTCAGATTTATGCTGCTGAAGATATAGCTACTCTTGACGGTACTGTTCGTTATCAGCAGGGCGAGCTTGTTGATGAGATTACAACAGGAAAAGACGGTATTGCAAAATCAAAGCAGTTATATCTCGGAAAGTATACCGTTATTGAAAAGACAGCACCTGACACTTTCTATAATCCAAATGGACAGTATGATGTTGAACTCACTTATGCAGGACAGGATGTTAAGGTAATATCAACTGCTCTTTCTGTTTTCAATGACAGACAGAAAGTATCTGTTTCACTTTTAAAGGAATTATCTCAGGATGAAAGATTCAAACTCGGAATTAATGGCGAAATCTTATCTGTTCAGTTCGGTGTTTTTGCAAGTGAGGATATTAATGCAGCAGACGGAAGTATAATTCCTGCTGACGGCTTAATCACTCATGGAAACTGTGACGAAAACGGCAAATTAACATTTAATTGTGATTTGCCAATCGGCTTTAAGTGGTATGCAAAAGAAATGGCAACTGATGAGCATTATATTCTCTCTGATAAAAAGTATGAATTTGCAACCGAATATCAGGGACAGGATACGAAAGCAATCAATATCAACCTTAATAATAGTGAGCCGATTATTAATGAATTTATCTACGGCACTGTCAAAGGCTTAAAAACTGACCGTGAAACCAAAGAGCCAATCAAGGGTGCTCTCTTCGGTTTGTTCCGTGCGGATGAAACCGAATTTACAGCAGAAAAAGCAATTCTTACTGCCGAATCAGATGAAAACGGCATTTTTGCTTTTGAAAATGTGCCTTACGGCGATTTTATTATTTGTGAGTTAAAACCTGCGGATGGGTATCTTGAAAATGCGGATATTCATCATATCCAAATCAATGAAAATAAGCAGGTTATTGAAATTACGGCCGTAAATGATAAAATCCCCGAAATCGGCACAAAAGCTGATGTTGACGGTGAAAAGAAAATCTGTGCAACCGAAGTGTTCACCCTTACCGATACGGTATCGTATAAGCACTTGATTCCGGGTAAGGAATATGTTCTTAAAGGTGTGTTGATGGATAAAACCATAGGCAAACCGCTTATAATTGACGGCGAGGAAATTCGCAGCGAAACGGCATTTACTCCCGCAAATCCGACAGGCGAAGTAACCGTAAAGTTTACTTTTGATTCTAAATTTATCAAGCAGAATACCGATATTGTAGTCTTTGAAAATTTGTATCGTGAGGGTAAAGAACTTGCCGTTCATGCGGATATTGAGGACGAGGGGCAGACTGTTACCGTAGAAGTACCTGAAATCGGTACTAAAGCGACCGTTAACGATAAAAAAGAAATCACCATAGACGGTGAGATTACAATTGATGATGTTGTATCCTACAAAAATCTTACACCCGGTAAAAAATATGTTATTAAAGGCGTTCTTATGGACAAATCCACAGGAAAACCATTTGAGATTGACGGAAAAACTGTAACAAGCGAGGTAACATTTACACCTGAAAAATCAAGCGGCGAGGTTAAAGTATCATTTACCTTTGATGCAAGTACAATCAAGAAAACAACTAATCTTGTTGTTTTTGAAACTCTCTATCGTGAGGGTGTTGAAATTGCAGTACACGCAGATATTGATGACGAAGGTCAGACAGTAACGCTCATCCCTCCTGCTCCGCCTGTTCCGCAGACAGGCGATGAAAGCAATCTCGGATTTTGGATCGGTCTCGGTGCAATAGCGCTCGGAGGTCTTATTTCCGTTGCCGTTATCTATTTCAAAAAGAAAAAGGATGAAGATAACGAATGATGAAAAAAGTGTATATCTGTGCCCCTCTCGGCGGTAATGTCGATAAGAATCTGAAAAAGGTCAAAGATTATACACGATATGCGTTGATGTGCGGTACGGCTCCGGTTGTACCGCATTTCTATGCCCTCTGCCTGAACGACCGCAATTTTAAAGAGCGTGAAATCGGTATGACGGCAGGTTTATCGCTTTTATGGTTTTGCGATGAAATGTGGATATTCGGCGATGAAGAAACTGAGGGAATGAAGTCCGAAATACAGTTTTGTAAAAGTTTTAATATTTGTACCCGTAAGATTAAAAACAGTGAAATCAGAAAAAAGATCGGAGGAAATACTCTATGAAAAAGAAGAAAGTAATCAGTATTCTTCTATGTATGCTGGTATTCGCAGTAATAACCGCCTGCTTTTCGGTAACGGCGTTTGCTGCCGGAGATGTGGCGAGCGCTATAGAAAGCACATGGAAAGCTGCACAGTCGCAGATTAAAACAGTTGTAAACAATGTTGTCTTTCCTGTAGTGGATATGATTTTGGCAATCTTGTTTTTCGTTAAGGTCGGCACCTCGTATTTTGAGTACCGCAAGCATGGACAGTTTGAATTTACCGCACCGGCAATCCTTTTTGCCTGCCTTATCTTTACCCTTACCGCACCGCTGTATATATGGACAATTCTATAAAAACATACGGTGTGATTGGAGGTGATGACCTATCTTTGACTGGTTAGGGGACATAATTTCCGGTTTAGGAGATGCAATAGGCAGTGTGTTTGACACGCTTGGGCAGCAGATATCCAATGTTATTTGGAACACGATGCTGCAGTGGTTTTATGAAACTATTTACGGTGCAGTTGCAGACTTTTTCACGATGATGGGCAGTATGGGTGCGGATATCTTTGACCTTGATTGGGTAAAAGCAACGATAAAGTTATTTACGCTGTTTGGATGGTCGCTTTTGGTTGCAGGTGTGGTATTTGCCGTATTCGATGTGGCGATTGAATACCAATGCGGCAGAGCAAATGTTAAAACAACCGCAATCAATATTTTAAAGGGCTTTTTTGCCTGCTCGCTTATAGGAATTGTACCTGTAGAACTGTACAAATTCTGCATCAGTCTGCAAAATACTTTTTCGCATGATTTATCCCGAATTTTTGCAGGAACACAGTCGCTGGATCTTGCAGGACAAAGCACGAGTGTATTGCAGGGCAGTTTTGCAGTTTCTGCACAGATAAACTTTAATCTCTTTAATCTTCTTGCAATGATTGCTTTTGCTTACTGTGTAATCAAGATATTCTTTGCGAATATCAAGCGTGGTGGCATACTGCTTATTCAAATGGCGGTCGGCAGTCTGTATATGTTTTCAGTTCCGAGAGGATATGCGGACGGATTCAATCAGTGGATGAAACAGGTCGCGGCAATCTGTTTAACTGCATTTATGCAGACTACGCTTTTGTATTTAGGACTTTTAACCTTCCCCGGCAATATGCTTTTAGGATTAGGAATTATGCTTGCGGCAAATGAAGTTCCGAGAATTGCACAGCAGTTCGGTCTTGATTCAAGTGTAAAGATTAATATGATGAGCGTTGTTCATGCGACCACAACAGCGGTTAATTTAACTCGTTCGGTTGCAAGAGCATCAGGAAAATAACGGAGGTATATCAGAATGACACAATATTTATATCCCCAAAATCTGAGAGCCACTGCAAATCTATGGCTTTGGAGTTTGAAAGATTTTTGTATTTTAGGAATTGCCGCATTGTTGTCCATAGTGATATTGGTACAGCTGAGAATCATTGTACCTGCCGCCGTGACCTTGTGTTACGGCTTTTTAACTATCCGTATGGATGACACAACGGTGCTTGATTTTATCAAATATGCTGTAAGATATTTTATCAGCACACAACAAGAATACTACTGGAGGTGAGCAGACTATGGTAAAGAGCGAAAAACAACAGAAAAAGAAAAAAGGACGCTCGGTGCAGGATTTAATCGGCATCAAGACTTTTATGAAATACGGGCTCGCCACGAATAAAGGCGAGCTTTTATTTTACCTTGTTTCACCGACAAATATCTCGGTATTGTCCCACGTGAATATTGAAATTAAAATCCGCCATTTGATGATGGTGCTGTCCGCCGTTCCCGATATTGAAGTCACCTGTACCGATTCAAGCGAATGTTTTGACGATAACAAATCATATTTACGGGAGAGATTGTCGGAAGAACAGAATCCGAAGGTACGTAAGATTATTAAAAAAGATATAGATTTTCTTGATCATATCCAAATGGAGATGGCGACTGCAAGGCAGTTTTTGTTTATCGCAAGGCTTAAAAATACAAAGAGTAAGCAAACCTTTGATACGGCAAACCGCATTGAGAAGGTCATATCAGAGCAAGGCTTTGAAACGCACCGTATGAAGAAAAATGAAATTAAGCGTTTCCTCGCTCTGTACTTTGAAGCAAGCATGAACGGTGAACAAATGCCCGATACAGACGGTGAGCAGTTCTTAGAGGTAGATGATGAAAAAGAAGATTAGCTTTGGCATCCTTATTTTTCTGTTGTCGGTGGTTACTATTCTGTGTGGATTTAAGATTTACAGCGAATTATCTGCCCGAAACCGTGAAAAACAGGATTTTGAGAAAATAGTAAGCCTGGTTACAGTAGATGAAAATGATGACAGCGAATCTGAGAACAAGCCGTCTGCCGAATCACAGACAGAAAAGAAACGAAATCTTAAAGCATTATTCAATCAAAACAGCGACTGTGTCGGTTGGATATATATACCCGGCACATCAGTTAATTATCCTGTAATGCATACGCCTGCTAATCCGCAGAAATATCTTCGGAGAGATTTTTACGGCAATTACAGCCAAAGCGGTGTACCGTTTTTGGATGCAAGATGTGATTTGGAAAGCACAGATTTAATCATCTACGGACACAATATGCGAAACGGAACTATGTTTTCGGAGCTAAAAAACTATGCAAATGTTGCTTTTAGAAAAGCACATCCGATTATTGAATTTGAAACAGCTAACGGTATATACAAATTCAATGTTATCGATGTAAAAATTACGGATACGGCAGATAAAAAATATAATGAAATATATTCTTCAAACGGTCGCTTTTTAACCCTTTCCTCTTGTTACGGAAATCGAAAAAGCGACCGTATTTTAGTTACGGCAAAGGAGGAAATACAGTAATGTTTAAACGAAAACCAAAGGTATTGACACCCGAACAGGTCGAGGAAATTCGCACTAAAGATTTCTTTGATATGATCCTGCCCGGTACGGTCAAATTCTTTTCCGACCATTATATCGTCGGTGACAGTTATAGATGTGTTTGGGTAATCAGGGAATATCCGCCTACCACCGAGGAACAGGCGATTTTATCGCAGCTCGGTGACAGAAGCGGTGTTACGCTTCGTATTTATCACAGACTTGTGGAAAGTATGGAACAGCGTAAAATCATTCAAAATGCAACTCGCAGAAACAAACTGAAATCAGGCGGTAATGATGTAAATGAAACCATTGAAGCCGAGGGCAACTTACAGGATGTTGTGGAGCTGCTTGCCAATCTGCGTAAAAACAAAGAACCTCTGCTGCACTGTTCTGTGTTTATTGAATTAAAAGCAAAAAATATGGACGCATTGAAAGAACTGCAGAGTGAAATTGCAATGGAGCTGACACGCTCTAAAATTTCGGTTGACAGATTAACACTTCGTCAAAAAGAAGGTTTCCTTTCTGTTCTGCCTGTGGGCGCAAATCAGTTCGGCGCACAATATGAGCGCGTCCTGCCAGCCAGCTCTGTTGCCAATCTATATCCTTTTAATTTTTCAGGTAAAACCGACCCACAAGGCATATATATCGGCAGAGATAAATTCGGCAGCAATGTGCTTGTGGATTTTGATCGCCGAGCTGAAGACAAAACGACATCTAATATTCTCATTCTCGGTAACAGCGGTCAGGGCAAGAGTTATCTGCTAAAACTGATACTCACTAATATCCGAGAATCAGGCAAAAGTGTTTTATGTCTTGATCCTGAGTCGGAATACGAAGAAATCTGTACTAACCTCGGCGGTTGTTATATCGACTTTTTATCAGGTGAATACACCATCAATCCTCTTGAACCAAAAGCGTGGTCAGATGGTGTTGAAGATGTTGATCTTGATGCACCGGCAGCGTTCAAAAAGGTTACAAGACTCAGTCAACACATTGCATTCTTAAAAGATTTCTTCCGCAGTTACAAGGATTTTTCCGATACACAGATTGACACAGTTGAAATCCTGCTCTCTAAGCTGTATGCACGATTCGGAATTACCGACAGCACGGATTACAGCAAAATGAAACCGACCGATTATCCCATTATGGAAGATTTCTATAACCTGTGCGAAGAAGAATTTATGACTTACGACAGCAAACGAAAATATCTTTACACCGAAGAAACACTCCAAGAGGTATGCCTCGGTATCCACTCTATGTGTGTAGGTGCAGAAAGCAAATACTTTAACGGTCACACTAACATCACAGACGATGCGTTTCTCGTATTTGGTGTAAAAGGCTTATTGGATACCAATAAGCGATTAAAAGACGCTATGCTATTTAACATCCTGTCTTTCATGAGCAATCAGCTTCTCGGCAAGGGAAATACAGCGGCAAGCATTGATGAGCTGTACCTCTTCCTCACGAACATGACGGCAATCGAATATATCCGCAATGCTATGAAGCGTGTGCGTAAAAAAGACTCCTCGATCATTCTGGCAAGTCAGAATATCGAGGATTTTTTGGTACCGTCTATCCGTGAGTTCACAAAGCCGCTGTTTTCTATCCCGACGCATCAGTTCTTGTTCAACGCAGGTCAAATCAATCCTAAGGAGTATATGGATGCCTTACAGGTTGAGCCGAGCGAATTTGAACTGATCAAGTATCCCGAAAGAGGAACCTGTCTGTACCGTTGCGGAAACGAACGATATCTGCTTCAAGTCATTGCTCCCGATTACAAATCTGCGCTGTTCGGAAAGGCAGGCGGGCGTTAATGAGTGCGACTGTTGCCGCCGCACTAAAAAAAGTCGCGGTATATGTTCTTACTGATAAAAAAGCGTTAAAAACTGTTGTCGGAATTGTGATTGGGATTATTATCATAGTCGTTATGCCGATTGTTGCGGTAGTCTCTATATTCAACGGTAACATTGAAATAGACACCGACCGACTGCAAACAATGGTTGTGCAGAATTTATCTGCTGAGGAAAAATCAAAACTGCAATTTGTTGAAGATACAATGAACAGTATTAATGAAAAAATGAAAGCCGCAGGGTTTGATGGCAGAGTAAAAGAAGCGCAGGTGCTTTATGTACTTGCGCTTTCCGATTCCTCTCACGATCTCGATTTTGCAGATAAGTTGGTCAGTTGCTTTCAGGAAAATCAGACGGATGAGCAGTTAATTGCTGCTGTTAATTCCGCATTCGGCACACAGCTTACCGCCGAAGATTTCGGAAAAGTTATGGGCAACATTCGTTCTTTGTATATTGATATTTCTGACTACTCCGATCCGAAAACGAAAAACAATCTTGATCTTGTAAAATGGGCAAAGCACGCACAGGAAAACGGCTGGGGATATGTTTGGGGTTCACACGGAAATCTGCTTGACAAAACCGAGCTGGAACGACTTGAATCCGTATTCGGCAGTCATGTTACCGATTACGATGATTTTATCCGTCATAACTGGATCGGTAAGCGAACAGCAGACTGCGTTGGTTTAATCAAAGGCTACGGATGGTATGATACCGAAAGCGGAAAAATCACTGTTGGCTCAAACGGTATGCAGGATGTAACCGCTGATGGAATGTTCTCTGCTGCAACAGAAAAAGACACGATTGATACCATTCCCGAAATTCCCGGTATTGCCGTATGGCATGAAGGACATATCGGTATTTATATCGGAGGCGGCGAAGTCATTCATGCCGCCAATACAAAAGCAGGTGTAATACGCACACCGATCGGTCAAAGCGGCTGGACGCACTGGCTTAAAGTGCCGTATATCAAATATATTGAAGAAAGCGAGAAATCAACATCATGAAAATTAATATACCTTTCCGCAGAAAAGATTCGGAGATAGAAACAAGCCCCTGTGTGATAGATAAAACTGTGGAGTTGTCTGCCGATTGGTTTGATCATTTCTCTCAGAATCTGCTGAACGATTATGATTTTATTCTTGAAAATATCGACCATATGTATCAGGACAACGATGGCGTAAACCATTGTCTGTTGGTGCTTTGTGAAGAAAGGGATGACGGCATTATCGTGGAATCCGAGGGTAGTTCCTATGCCCGTTACAGCGCCTATCTTCCGTGTGCACGAAAGCTTGTACAGCAGGAGCAATATCCGTCGCTGACTGCACACGCAGATGAAATGCGATGGCTTGCAGACAAGTATGTGCAGAAAGCTTTAAACGGTCAGCTTGACTGCCAGTACAGAATTGATTTTGACGAGGTGAGAAATCTCTGCCGTCACAATGAATTCAACGATGATTTATTTATGGATATGCTCTCAGACAGAGATGAGATTGACGATATTGAATTTTTTGACGATGGCTGTACCGTTACAATTTCCGAGCCATATTTGCGGCAGGAAGATGAAGAAAACCTTCGCAGACTGAATTCCGAAGAAGTTGAAATCATATGTGCAAAGCATATCTTATGGCTTCATGATGCAGGCGGAGAACAGGCTGACTTTTCTAACTGTCTGATTAAAGATATGAATATGTCGGGAAAAAATTTAATCAATTCTGTTTTTGACGGTGCTAAATTTGTAAATACGGATTTAAGACGAGCATCACTCTGCTTTGCTCTTTTTAACGGTACAAGGTTTCAAAATTGCAATTTGTCGAATGTTATTGCAGAAGAATCAGAATTTAAAAATTCTGAGTGTGTTGCCTGTGATTTTGACCGTGCAATATTTACGCACAGCGATTTTACAGGTGCAAAATTTTATGACTGTACAATGAAAAACGGAAGTCTGCAAAACTGCTGCATTGATAAAACTGAGTTCGCCGATATGAATCTTGATCCGGTGGATATGCGTAATTGCAGTAAAGACGAGCAGAGATGGACGGCAGAACAGCTCGGCGAAAATATTTCTATGTGAGGTGTTAGATTTGAAGAAAGCGACAATTAATATTTCTTATGATGAAGAGAAACTCTCAACTATAAAAATATTTATGGAGAAAAAAGGACTGAACTTCAATAATGAAATTGTAAAATTCATTGACAGCCTTTACACAAAGCAAGTCCCTGCTCAGGTCAGGGACTTTTTTAATATGAAAACTGAATCGGAAAGAACAGCTTCGGTTAAAGCAAATACACAACCGAAACAGCAGGGTGACAAAAAATGAGTAGTGATGGTATAAAACTAAAAAAAGCAAAATTACTTGCTGACGGCTGGCAATGGAAAATTTATGATGATGGCTCCGGACATCTCGAAAGTGCTGACGGCAAGTCATATTTCAGTTTTGATTATGCCACGCAGGAATATGTTGACCTGAATAATAAATGGCAGTTCATGACAAACTATCCCGACTCAACATCAATGGATATGTTTATGGCTGAAATGGAAATTGATATTGCAAAGTCTGGCATAGCTGAATACAGTAGTGTATTCGGAAAAATTATTAATTTGCAGAATAAGCTCTACCACTTTGACAGATACAGTTTTTCTCCGTCCTATAGTGATTATATGAATGTGTATAATCACACCGATGAAATGTATCAGGTTTTGCATGAATACAAAAAAGACGTTGAAGATGAAAACAGCTTTGATTTGAATACGATAAATAAACTTGGTGAATTTTATTCCAATTATGCAATCTGTAATTTGTTAACTGACAGTCATATTGAAATATTGATTGATGCAGTTGAAATGGAACGGGATTGGAGTAATGACATTCCGGCAAAAGTCTACAATGTTTATGAACTGATTTGTTTGGAACAAGGTGAAAACGAGACACCGATTATGCAGATGTAACCGCCTGTGAGCCGCCGTGTCGCCTTGTGTGGCGGTTTTACGGCAAGGACGGGAAAGTAACCGACCGAAAAGCATTGCGGTAAAATTCAGGCAATTTTAGGCGAAACGAAAATAAATGTAACAGCAGGGATTCTCTGAAATGTTACAGGGTCGAAAATTAAGCAGGAGAAAGAGAGGTGGGTTGCTTACGCTCCCACCTCTCGGTTCACATCGGACGGCAACGCCGACCGTTAGGGCGTTTTCAGCAGATTTATATCTGTGTTTTTCAGGGTGGGTTGCTGATAGCGATACAACCCAAAAGGATAGGTTACTATACGGATAAACGCCGAATTTACGGCAAATTTCACAGCGGTTGTAATTTTGAACGGAGGTGATATTATGCCTGCACCAAAAGATAAGAAAAAGTTTCTTTTATGGGCATATCCAAGCACATTGGAGCTTGTAAAGAACAACTATCGAAAAGACAAATGCAAAAGTCAGTCGGAATTTATTGAACGGGCCATTCAGTATTATGTCGGTCATGTTACGGCAGACGATGATACCTCATATCTGCCGAATGCATTTTTGTCCAATATGAAAAGCATTGTTGCCGAAAGCGATAACCGACACAGCAAAATGTTATTTAAGCTGTCTGTTGAGATTGCGATTATGCAAAATCTTGTTGCGGCAACGAATGATATTGATCCGTTATCACTGGAACGCCTGCGCGGTGAATGTGTGGAAGAAGTTAAACGACTCAACGGCAGGTTCTCATTTGAAGATGCTTTTGATTGGCAGAAAGAATAAGTTATGGCGAAACTTATTACGAAATTTAAGTATCTGAAACCGGACGCACGGCAGTTAGTCGGCGGTTATGCAAAATATATTGCTACCCGTGAAGGCGTAGACAAAATAGATGAGTCTTTAAGATTTACACATTCTTCCGTGAAGCAACAGCAATTCATTCAAAAAATACTCAAGGATTTCCCCGACAGCAAAGATAGTTTTGAGTATGAGGACTATATTAAAAATCCGACCGTAGGCAATGCTTCTGAATTCATTACACGAACAATGGAAGACAATGCCTATGAGGTTATGCAGACAAAAACATATGCAGATTATATTGCTACCCGTCCGAGAGCACAGAAATTCGGAATGCACGGACTGTTCACCGATGACGGTGTGCAAGTAAAACTGAGCGAAGTGTCAAAAGAGTTAAATCAGTACAGCGGTAATGTCTGGACGATTATTATATCCCTTCGCCGTGAGGACGCTGAACGGTTAAGTTTTAATACTGGCGAACGGTGGCGGGATATGCTTCGCTCACAGACAAGTTTAATATCTGAAAACTTTCATATCCCGATGCAGAATCTGAAATGGTATGCGGCATTTCACAATGAAAGCCATCATCCTCATGTGCATCTGATGGTCTATTCCACGGAAGAAAAGCAGGCGTATCTTTCAAAAGAGGGCGTAATGAAACTGCGTTCTTCTTTTGCAAAGGATATTTTTGATCAGGATTTGCTATGCGTTTATGAAAAGCAAACCGAATATCGTGACGAGTTAAAAGTGAACAGCCGTGAGGTAATAGAGGAAATCATTTCAAAAATCAACAGCGGTGTTTATGATAATCCCAAGCTTGAAGAAATGCTTTTAACTCTTGCTGACAGATTGTCTAAGACATCGGGCAAGAAAGTTTACGGTTATCTGAAAGCGGATGTCAAGTCGATTATTGATTCTATTATAGATGAACTTGCCGATGACGAACGTATATCTGCACTTTATGATTTATGGTATGAACAAAGAGAATCTGTTATTAAAACATATACAGATGAGTTGCCGGAGCGTGTCTCACTGTCGCAAAACAAGGAATTCAAATCAATTAAAAATGCTGTTATACAAGAGGCAATGAATATTGTTACTGACTGCATAATCATGGCTGACGATGAAGAAAATGCTGATGAAAAATCTGAATCTGATTCCGAGCCGAGCGATGAAGAAACAGAACCGCCGCTCACGGATAAAGAAAAAATATCTTTGATGTGGCAGTATTACAAAAAGGCGAAAATCTTGCTTAATCGTGATAACGAAAATTATGATCCGAATACGGCGATTGAATTTCTGATTGAATCTGCAAAACTCGGATGCGGTGTTGCAAAATACCATCTCGGTAAAATGTTTTTGCAAGGCAAAGATGTGCCGAAGAATATAGATTACGCTCTGCGGTGGCTTGAAGAATCGGTCGGCGAAGGCAATGAGTTTGCGGAATATCTGCTTGGTAAAACTTATCTTAAAGGTGAAGATGTTGAGCAAGATTTAATTCGTGCGGAAGATTTATTGAGAAAGTCATCCGCGCAAGGCAACAAGTATGCAAAATATACACTTGGAAAAAGTTTGCTTGACGGCGAATTATTTTTGCAAAACATTCCTGAAGCGATAAAACTGATTACTGAATCGGCGGACAATGGCTTTGCTCCTGCACAGTATTTACTCGGAAAATTATTATACAAAGGCGAAGTAATACCGCAGGATTTGAAGAAAGCAATAGAATATCTCGAAAAAGCGGCAGGACAGAAAAATCTATATGCCGCTTATCTTGCAGGAAAAATACGGTTTACAGAGGATGCAGTTAAGGACATTAGAAAAGCAATCCGCAACTTTGAAATCGCCGCTGAGAACGGAAATCACTATGCAGAATATATGCTCGGTAAGCTGTATTTGTATGGCAAAGAGGTTGAGTGTGACTATGACAGAGCGATGACTTATCTTACTGCATCTGCTGAACATGGAAATCAGTATGCTGCACAGCTTCTCAACAGTATAAAATTTAACCGCAATTGGTCAGCGGCGCTGGGTTCACTCTGCCTGCTAAGTCAGATCAGCCGTATTATACAGCATCGTTTTGAGGATGAACGTAAAGGAAACCAAAGTTCAATTGATCGAAAACTCAAGAGAAAAATTAATGAAAAAAAGCAGGCTCATGGTTTGCATACTTCTCAATAGTATATTTTTAATTTAAACATAACAAAAGGAGTATCTATGTCCCAATATATTCATTTTACAGACGAACAAAAAGCACAGGCTCGGCAGACAGATATTGTGTCTCTGTTGAAATCACAGGGTGAAACTGTCAAACGCTCAGGTTCTGAATATGAGTGGAAAGACGGGGCTGCAAAGGTTACGATCCGCGGAAATCTGTGGTATCACCAATATGACCGAGTCGGCGGTGACGCGATTGATTTTGTCCGCAGGTTCTATAACAAATCATATCCCGAAGCGATGGAATATTTGCTTGGCAACGGCAGCGGTGTGCTCATAATTTCTCCGCCTGTCGTTAAAGAAAGGAAACCGTTTGAATTGCCTAAACCGTATCGTAATATGGATAGGGTAAAAAACTATTTGCATTATGTCAGAGGTATTGATAAAGATATTATTGAAATATTTGCAGATAAAAATATGATTTATGAATCGGCTGATTACCACAATGCTGTATTTGTAGGTTTTGATAAAAATGGTATTCCCCGACATGCCAACAAGCGTGGTATCGGCAGAGGCAGTACATTCAAGGGAAATGCCGAAAGCAGTATGGATGAATTTGCGTTTCACAGCATCGGCAAAAGCAAATATCTTTATCTCTTTGAAGCACCGATAGATATGCTCAGTTTCATATCCATGCAAAAAGCAAATGATTTACAGAAAATTCTATTGCGCGAAAATGAGTTGAAATATACCAAAATGTTTGAGCGCGAATTGGCGGCGGCAGCTTGCCGCTGGAAAAATCATAGTTATGCAGCATCTTGTTCCGTTTCGGACAGGGTGCTTTTTCAATGTCTGAAAGATTATCCGTATATAGAAAAAGTATATCTGTGTTTAGACAGTGATGAACCGGGACAAACCGCTGCAGACAGAATCAGTACAAAGTTATTTGCACTTGGAATAGAATCAGAAATCCTCGTACCGATCCATAAGGACTGGAACGAGGATTTATTACTGCCTAATGAAAAAATGAAGGAGAGTGAAAACCAATGTCCGGTATTGCAACTTTAGCAATAGTCGTCGCCGTGATGTTTTGTGTGCTCGGCGGTATTACCTTGCTTGCACATATCTATAACCTTAACAGCATCAAATCAAAAACTGTCGGTGACGGTCAGCACGGTACTGCTCGGTGGGCAACAAAATCAGAAATACGAAAAACTTATCGTCATATTCCGTTTACACCTGAGAAATGGCGTAAACAGGCTATGAATAACCAAACTCCGACATATACACGAATTGTTAAAAAGCCTTTATTTAAAAGAAACGGCAACAGAATGATTGAAGAACCCTTGCCCCAAGGCATTGTTGTAGGCTGTACAGGATCAAATCATAACACAACCGCTATGATTGAAACAGGAGATGTCCATGTTTTAATGATTGGTGCTGCGGGTGTAGGTAAGACCGCCTTTTGGTTGTATCCATGTATTGAATACGCCTGCGCAAGCGGTATGAGTTGGCTTTCAACCGATACCAAGGGAGACGTCTGTCGAAATTACGGCAATATTGCAAAACAATACGGTTACAATGTTTCGGTTATTGATTTGCGAAATCCTACACGCAGTAACGGTAATAATCTCCTGCACCTTGTCAATAAGTATATGGATATGTATCAAGCAGACGGAGAGTTGGTTTACAAAGCCAAAGCCGAAAAATATGCAAAAATTATCTCTAAGACTATCATTCTTTCGGGTATGGACGCCACCTCATTCGGTCAGAACGCATATTTCTATGACGCTGCCGAGGGTTTGCTCACTGCGACCATTCTGCTTGTTGCGGAATTCTGTGAACCTGAGAAAAGGCATATCGTATCGGTATTTAAAATCATTCAGGAACTTCTTGCTCCGTCAAATCATAAGGGTAAAAATCAATTTCAGCAGTTAATGGAAATGCTGCCGAATGATCACAAGGCAAAATGGTTTGCAGGTGCAGCTCTGAATACCGCCGAACAGTCTATGGCATCTGTAATGTCAACTGCTTTGTCAAGACTTAACGCTTTCCTTGATTCGGAGCTTGAACAGCTTTTGTGTTTTGATACGGAAATAGATGCCGAAAAGTTCTGCAATGAAAAATCTGCGATATTTGTAATTATGCCTGAAGAAAATCCCGTGACATATTTCATGATTTCACTAATCATACAGCAACTTTACCGAGAAATCCTTTCCGTAGCAGATGAACAAGGCGGCAAACTGAAAAACCGTTGTGTATTCTTTGCGGATGAGTTCGGCACCTTGCCGAAGATAGAATCTGCCGAAATGATGTTCAGTGCGTCCCGTTCAAGAAGATTACAGATTGTCCCAATTATCCAGTCCTTTTCACAGCTCGATAAGAACTACGGAAAAGAAGGGGCTGAGATTATTGTTGATAATACGCAGTTAACCTTGTTCGGCGGATTTGCTCCAAATAGTTCCTCTGCGGAAACACTATCCAAAGCACTCGGCAGCAGAACGGTGATGTCAGGCTCTGTGTCAAGGAGCAAAAACGATCCGTCACAATCCTTACAAATGATTGAACGCCCGTTGCTTACGGCAGAAGAATTAAAATCTATGCCCAAAGGTCAGTTTGTGGTTATGAAAACAGGTGTCCATCCTATGCGAGTTAAACTGAAACTATTTTATAAATGGGGAATTAAATTTAATGAGGATGAGCCATATACTGTAGCGGACAACGGAAACAGAGAGGTTAAATATGCCGAGAAGAAAGAGATTATTGATGGTATCGTGCAAAAATATCATCCTGACTGGCTTCAAAAACAGGATACGGACGATGGTGAATCCGACAATGCAGAAAATCAGGAAGAAAATTATACACACGAACGCTATCCTGTGAGCAAAAAGAAAAACGGTACACGCATAAATTCAACACCGCCGAGCAGACGAAGAAAATCATCACAAATAAATCAGGAGGTAAAGGCAAATGGGCAGACTTGATTTTTTATACCGTATGGATTTGCCGCACCGAGCTATTTCAGTCTATATCTATCTTTATGACAGGGCCAACAAAAACGGCGAATGCTGGCCTGCAATTCCGACAATCGCGAAAGAATTAAAGCTCTCCCAATCAACCGTCAGGAGAGCATTAAAAGATTTAAGAAAAGCAGGACTTATAACAACTGAACAGCGATACAGAGAAAAAGGCGGTAAAAGCAGTTTGCTTTACAAAATACAAAAACGATAACATACCGCAAAAGAAAAATACCTGCCGCCAAGAAAGAATTATAATTTGATGATGGCATGTATTGCCTGTATCCACCTTCAAAATAGAATTAACTGGAGAAAATTTATTTGCTATTTCAATTTCTTTACTATTCTTTTCAGCCAAAACATGATATAATAATTTCACGAATCTCTAAAAAAGCAAAGCTTTTAAGAGCTTCGGAGAACATTGTTTCATATCGCTCGGTGACTGATACCGCCTCGCAGTTATGATATAATGCCAGTGCAATAGAATTGAATTTGGAGATTATAAAGATGACTTTTGATGTAATTGATGTAGATAAGTGGAACAGGAAAGAATACTACAATCACTATTTCTCTAAAGTTCCATGCACGTACAGTATAACAACTAAAATTGATATAACTAAAATAAAAGAAAAAAAGCAAAAACTATATCCTGCAATGCTTTATTATATCGCAACGATTGTAAACCGACATTCTGAATTCAGAACTGCATTAAATGAAAAAGGCGAATTAGGAGTGTATAGTGAAATGATACCTTGCTATACAGTGTTTCATAAAGATACAGAAACTTTCTCAAATATATGGACGGAATATATGCCGAATTATGATGCTTTTTCTGCCGCATATGAGTTTGATTTATTAAAATACGGAAAGAATAAAAAAATGATTGGAAAGGAAAATGTTCCTGCTAACAGTTTTCCGGTTTCTATGATTCCTTGGTTAACCTTTGAAGGATTTAATTTAAATTTGCAAAAGGGATATGATTATTTAATTCCTATATTTACTATGGGGAAATACTATCAAGAAGACTGTCGAACTATATTACCGTTGACGATTCAAGTTCACCATGCTGTTTGTGATGGATTTCATGTGTGCCGTTTTGTAAATGAATTACAAGAATTGATAAATATGTAGTTTAAGGTATTGCTTAGTTCATTAATAATCATAATTTATTATTTTTGCTTGACTTTACAAAAAGCCAAGCTTTTTTATTTGTATAATGGCAGCATATGTATTTTTTGCATAAACAGCGAATAGGATAAGCAAAAAGCACCTGCCGCTAAGGGACAACTATGTCCTTTTGGCGGCAGGTGCTACCTGTCATGATAGAAGGAGAAAGTGAACTACCCAATTGAAAATATACTACAACAGAAAAAGAAAAAAGGTGTTAAATATTATCCATAGAAAGTTAGAAACAGTATTGTTGAAATTGGGTTATAAGAAGAACGGCAGACTAAATTATTTTTTCTGATGTAAGCCAATATTTTCAGCATATTTGTTTTAATTATTGACGGCGTCATTATTATGCTTTTTTACTTGCGACGGAGATTTATTTTTATACTTCTTAAATATTGAACTGAAATATTTGTCCGTCGAATACCCCAAATACTTGGAAGTTTCTTTAACGCTCGTACCTCGTTTTAACATTTCTTCTGCCATATCTAATTTATAAAGTGTTGAAAATAACTGAGGCGTGATATGATATTCTTTTTTAAATACATTTATAATTTGATTTTTGCTCATACAAAATTTATCAGACATTTCCTGTAACGAAAAAGGTTTTGAAAAGTTAGAGCAAATATAATTTTTAAATGCAGAAGCACTCCCTTTTACTGATTTTGAATTAAAGTATTCAGGAAAAGAGAGGTTATTTGCAGCCGTCAAAAAAATTTCGTGAATTAAAAGAGGAATATCGTGTTCATCTGTCAAAATATCATCCGATTTTTTTAATATATTGAAGAGTTGTTTAAAATAAGGGGAAAAATCTGCATTGGCAATTACAATGTTTTTTTCTTTGAAATATGTGTTGTATAAACCATCTATCAAAGTTCCTTCCATACAGACCCAGTACCTTTGGTAAGGGTCGTCAACTTCTGTAAAGTATTCGTAATTACTGTTTGCAGGAACAATGTAAAAGTCGTTTTTTCTCAGAAAATAGGTTTTATTATCTATGTTTATTGTACCTTTTCCACTGAGCAAAAATTCAATAATGCAGTATTTGCTTTTGGTTTGAGAGTTGTAAAAATACGGATTTTTATCTGTTATTCCGGACATTGCTATAGTATAAGTCCGATTATCCGATATAGTTTTATAATATATAATTTCCTGCTCCATAGTTAATGACCGCCTCTGCTGTGATAAAGTGGTTATAATGTGTGATATTGTGGGTATATTATGCATAGCACATTTGTTATAATATCATAGAAAGGTGTTTATATCAACAGAAAATTTATGCATAATTATGCCCAAAGAAAGCTTATATTTACTTAATTTTCGTGAAATAGATATCTTTTTCAATAATACTATTTTAATTTTAATAAGGAAAGGAATTTTTGTTATGAAAACCATACAAATCTCTAAGAATAACACCATTTTAAAATTATTAAACAATAATTTAAAGTATGAGGTTATTCACGACGGATTCAGTTGGATAGGTCAAGGAAGAAAGCCGTTTGTTTCTTTTAATGTTAAAATGTTCGGCAAATATCTGTCTTACAGACTGCCTTTTTCCTGTGCTTTGTCTGTTAAGCATAAAACAACTAAAAATAGGATTATTTCCGAATATTCCAAGTTCCCGGTAGGTTTCAGAATACTGCCATTAAAATTAAAGGTAACAGCTGAACTGCTTAGTGACGGCAGAATTGATTTTTCTGTTGAAAGTGAAAATGAAAACGGTATGGATATAAAAGCATTTTTCTTTCCTCAACCGTTTAATGCAAAGAAATACGATCCAAATGACAGCTATTCTGTTGACCCAATTCGACAGGGTACGTTAATTTATGATAATTGGCAGAAAAATCGAAAGGCAATCACACTTCTTACATTATACAGCAGAAAAATCAATACCGGTGATGCATATTTAGGCTTGTTTGGCAGAGTATGCGGAAAGCACGGCTTTTCTGCTGTTATAGATGACAGCAATGACTGTACGCTTCTGTCGTGTTATAACAAAAAACAGGCTTTATTAACTTCTCCGAAATGGTGCTCACAGTTAGGTAAAGTGGGCTATAAGCGGATTTTACATATGCATTTTATGCGTGAATGTGATTATGTAAAAATAGCAAAGGATTTCAGAAAAAATGAAGAAAAGCACGGCAGACTGGTTACGATAGATGAAAAAATCAAAGCTAACCCCAATGTAAAAAAGCTTATCGGCGCACCGATAATTCATTGGCGGATTATGGAGAATAATGTTCCCGAAAGCGGCATTTACAAAAAGACAAAGATAGGAGAGGTGTTGCATAATACCTTTGAGGAAACGATTGAGAAGTTTTCAAGGTATAAAAAGCTGGGACTTGACAGAGCCTATGTCCATACAGACGGCTGGGGCAAAAGAGGCTATGACAATCTCCATCCGTATATTCTCCCTCCGAATCCCAAAGCAGGCGGATATGAAGGAATGAAAAAATTAGCCGATTACTGTGACGCAATAGGCTATGAGTTTGGCTTGCATGACCAGTATAGGGATTATTATCTTGACAGTGAAGTGTATGATCCTGATAAATGTGTCTGCAACATTAATATGAACAAGGAATACTGTGACTATTGGGCAGGAGGTCCGCACAATTATTTAGACAGCACACTTGCAAAGCCGTTTGTTGAAAGAACCTACAGAGAGTTAGAAGAGCATGGTGTTAAAATTAAAGGTACATATCTTGATGTATGGGGAATTATGTGGGGTGACGAAAACTATAATCCTAAATATATGACTACAAGGCATCAGAGCATTGCTGCCCGAGGAGAGTGCTTTGATATGCTCAGAAAGCAGGGTCTTATAGTAAGTAGTGAGGAAATCGGCTGCAATATGGTACAGTATCTTGACTTAGTGCATCATGCGCCTTATGCTGTAACGCCGCAGGACGGCGGTCCGGCAGTGGGAGTGCCTGTACCGCTCACAAATTTGGTCTATCACGATTGTGTGTTTGTTCCGTGGCACACCGAAGGCAAAGGCGGCTGGGGAATACCCGAAGGCGATGCAGGCAAGCTTCACTGTATTTTAAATGGTCAAAGTCCGTATTTCAATAATTCCATGGCTGCTTCAGGTGAGCAAAGTGATGAGGAATTAAAGCAAAGAATAGCGGAAACTTTAGAAATCGCCAAGGTAAACGAATTGGTCTATAATGCCGAAATGGTAAATCATAATTTTTTGGACAAAAACAGGAGAATACAGCAAACAGAGTTTTCAAACGGCGTTAAAATAACGGTGGATTTCGATAAAGATACTTATAAGGTTGAATAAACGATTTCTATAGAGGTGGATCTATTATGGAGCAAATCATAAAGGGGATGCTGAAAAGATTAAATCTCAGCGAAGACGATTACGATATAAGTGTTTATAACAAAATAAGCGGAATAAACGACGACTATTTTACTCTTGAATATAGAGACGGTCGTGTTGTGATAAAGGGAAATTGTATTATTTCAGCCTGTAACGGTCTATATTATTATCTAAAGAAATATCAAAATGTAAACTTTTCATGGGCGGGAAACAGAGCGCTTATAACTGAAAAGCCTATACCGTTTGAAAATGCGGAAACTGTTACAATACCCGAAAAATACCGTGTTTATCTTAATTACTGCACTTTTTCATATTCAATGTGCTGGTGGAATTGGGAACGTTGGGAAAAAGAACTTGATTTTATGGCATTAAACGGTATCAATATGCCACTTGCGGTAGTTGGCAACGAAGCTGTATGGTATGAAACCTTACAACAATTCGGTTACAGTAAGGATGAAGCGCTCAGAACAATTTCCGGTTTGGCATTTTGGCCATGGCAGCAGATGACAAATATTATCGGATATATGCCTCCCAAAGAAGAAAAATATGTTTATGAGCGGTTGGAGCTTGGCAAAAAAATACTTAACCGAATGCTTGAATTTGGCATGATGCCTATACAGCAGGGCTTTGGTGGACATATGCCGGCTAATATTAAGGAAAAATTTCCGAAGGCAAAAATAAGTATTAGCAATTCTTGGTGCAGATTTCCGAAATGTGCAATTATTGATCATACAGAAAAATTATTCTCCGAAATAGGTGGAGCATTTTACAAAAATCTGGAACGTCTTATGGGTGCTTATCACCGCTATGCAACAGATCCGTTTCATGAAAATAATCCACCGAAAAAGTCCAGATTCTATCTTCGCAAGGTTGGGAAGAAAATAGAAAAAATTATGACCGATTTTGACAAAGATGCGCTTTGGATTATGCAGGCATGGTCTTTGCGTGAACAGATTGTCAAAGGTATTCACAGGGAACGACTGCTTATACTTGATATCGATGGCACAAAACACAAACAGAACAAGAACTTTTGGGGTTATGATTTTATTGTCGGAAATCTTCATAACTTCGGCGGCAGAACCGCTTTGCAGGGAGATATTTCATCATTTAGTCATAATCTTTTCGGCGCACTTACCAATAATGGCGTTTCCAACTGTTTGGGGAGCGGACTGTTCCCTGAAGGCATAGGTCAAAATCCGCTTGTGTATGACTTGTTCTATGATATGCTAACGATAAAAGACGATGTAAATATCAAAAATTGGCTTGAAAATTACAGTGTCAGGCGAACCGGAAGCAATGATTTAAAAGAAGCTTATGTTTCACTTCTTAAAAGCTGTTATGGCTGCCCGAAAAATCTTATAACAATGTCCGGAGCTCCCGGAAACACGGAAACACAGGGCTCTGCACTTGCGTCATATCCTTCTTTTGCTCCTCCGTACACAGGTGGCTGGGACAGGGTTTCCGAATTTTATAATAATAATGAACTGCTCGAAAGCGTAAGATTGTTTGCGTCACATCTTGATGATTACTCGTCCCTTAAGGATGGCTATCGCTATGATGTTATTATTATTTTTTCGCAATATTTAAGTAATCTGTTTTATTACGGACAGCGTGAATTTACGGAATGCTATAAAAACGGCGAAATTGAAAAATGCGAAGTTCTTGCAAGAAAACAACTTGATTTGCTTGATGATATTGATATGCTTTTATCACAGAGGACTGAAACTAATCTAAACAAATGGCTATATGATAGTCAAGCTCTTGCAACAGATGAGAATGAAAAGGAATACTTTTTTATAATGGCAAAGACTCTCGTAACGCTTTGGGGAGATGTTGACGGAGACAGTTTCCTTTATGATTACGCATGGCGTGAATGGAGCGGACTTATAAAAGAGTATTATAAGGTGCGTTGGGAAAAGTTTTATTCATATGCAATAAGTGAATTAAGAAAAGGCAATAAACTTAAAGAAGATATTAAGGAATTTAATCCAACCCGTTTGGATATATCGTATGGAAAATTTGGAAAAGAAATTGTTGCGTTTTCAAAGGACTGGTGTAAAACCATTGACTATCGCAACAACCACTACGATTGCTTTGATGTTGATATGATTAAAAGCCTTTTAACTAAGTACAATATATGAGGTATGTAAAATGATAACACAAAAAACAAAAAAATACAGATGTAGTAAAATGGGAAACGAATCCTCTTTGCCTGCCCTTTCACAGGAAATCAATGTACAGAATACAACCAAAGCCTTTATCCGTGATTATGAAGGACTTTTTATTGGCTTTGGAAAAAGGCAAAATTGCTATCCGTACAGAGAGCAAAATCTTTATACAGATGAAACAGAAACAGATGTTCCTGTTATTATCCTGGAGAATGATTGCCTTTATGCGGAGTTTTTGCCTGCACTCGGCGGCAGGCTTTGGAAACTCATCAATAAAAAGACAGGTAAAGACCTGCTTTATCACAACGATGTTATCCGCTTTCGTAATCTTTCTATCAGAAACGCATGGTTCAGCGGCGGTGTTGAGTGGAATATAGGCATAATCGGACATACGCCCTATACCTGCGAGAGCCTTTATGCGGCAAAGGTAACCGGCAAAAACGGCGAGGAAGTTCTTAGGTTCTATGAGTATGAGCGTGTGAGGGGCGTATATTATCAAATGGATTTCACGCTTGACGAAGATAAGCTGATAGCAAGAATGTGCATATACAACCCAAGCGAAAAAACAGTTCCTATGTATTGGTGGAGCAATATTGCAACGCCTGAGTTTGAGGGCGGCAGAGTTATTGTGCCTGCCGATAGTGCCTACAATAACAGCGACGGCACAGGCATAGCCAAATCGTCCATTCCTTTTGACAGAGGTGTGGATGTGTCCTATCCGAAAAAAATCCCGAACACAATAGACTACTTTTATGATATATCTGATGAAAATAAAAAGTTTATTGCCAATGTTGATAAAAACGGAAAAGGACTTTTGCAGTATTCCACAAAACGATTAAAGGGTAGAAAACTTTTCAGTTGGGGTCATATTCAAGGCTCAAAGCACTGGCAGGAGTTCCTGACTGATAAAGCCGGCGACTATGTTGAGATACAGGCGGGTTTAGGCAAGACGCAGTATGAGTGTATACCCATGCCGCCGAAAACAACGTGGAGCTGGACGGAGTGCTATACAGGCGTTCAGTTAGATAATTCTGTTGATAGTGATTATGCTGTCCTTGTGAGTGATATAGACGCAAAGGTCGATACCGAAAAACTTGAAAAAATCAATTTATATATGGCGGAAAATGTTGCCTTCGAAAAAGGTGAGATGATTTGGCGTGGACACGGCTGGGGCTATCTTAACAATTTGATACATAAAAATGCACCGGAACATCTTGAGTTTTTACCCTGCGTACAGACGCAAAAGTGGGTTGATTTTATCAATACCGGTAAGCTGAAGAGCGAGCCGACCGCAGACAGCTTTTTAATTGGTGATGATATGTATACTGCCCTTAAAGCATATGAGAACCAAAACAGCACAGAATGGCAGTTTTATTATCAGTTGGGGCTGATTGATTATGACTGCGGAAGATTTGACCGTGCAATGGAAAACACTGTTAAAAGTATGTTGCTGGACAGTAATTATCAGAATAATCATCTGTATATGTCTCTGTTGAAAAATGATGGCGATGAAAACTATCTCTACTATGCAAAAAAGATTGTAAGAATGAAAGCCGATGATTATTCTGTGGTTGAGAGCGTTTTCAAAACCTTCCTTGAAGTTGAAAACTTTAGTGAGCTTATCGATTGCTATGAAATCATAAGTGAAGAACTCAAAGAAAACGCAAGAATTAAAATGTATCTTGCTGTGGCATATCTCAATTCCGGTTTTGCCGAAAAGGCGGAAAAAATTCTTCTTGCAAACGGCGGTATTCAGGTTAGTGATTACCGTGAGGGAGATAAAATGCTGAATAAGCTTTACAGAGGAATTCGAGAAAAGCTTTACGGCGAAGACCCAAAGAGTGTGGTTGTGCCGTTTGAACTGGATTTTGTTGTTTCGGGCATATAAAGCAGAAAGGAATAAGACATCTTGAATAACGAATTAAATGCAATTGTATCAAATTTCAATATATGGAAACACATTGAGCCATACGGTGACGGTCATATAAATGAAACCTTTGAAGCTCTGCCGTGTGCCGTAAGATTTATACTTCAGAAAATAAACAGCGACGTTTTCGAAAAACCTGAGGAAGTAATGGAAAATATAGAGGCTGTTACTGAACATTTGAGGAAGAAAATTATCAAAGAGGGTGGAGATCCGCTTAGAGAAACGCTTACTGTTGTAAAGACCCTTGATGGTAAGAGCTTCTATAAAACCGATGACGGCAGATATTATCGTATGTATATCTTTATAGAGGGCGCACGCACCTACAATGTTGTTGAAAAACCGGAGCATTTTTATAATGCAGCAAAGGCGTTTGGCAGATTTCAGAAACTTTTGGCTGACTTTCCGGCCGATAAACTGCATGAGACTATAAAGGACTTTCATAATACTCCAAAGCGTTTTGCAGATTTTGAAAAAGCCATAACCAATAACATATCCGGCAGAGCTGACAAGGTAAAAAAAGAAATTGAATTTGCCCTTAAAAGGAAAAACATTGCGTCCGCAATAACAGATGCAATAAAGGACGGCAGTATACCTCTAAGAGTCACCCATAATGACACAAAATATAATAATATTATGATAGATGATCTTACGGGCAATGCGGTTGCTGTCATTGATCTCGACACTGTTATGCCGGGTTCACTTCTTTACGACTATGGCGATTCTTTGCGGTTTGGTACAAATCCCGTCAGTGAGGACGAGAAGAATCTTGACCTCGTTTACTGTGACCTTAATTTGTTCGAATGCTTTACAAGGGGTTTTATTGAGGAGATGGCAGACACGCTCACTCCCGACGAAATAAAACTTATGCCCCTCTCGGCAAGGCTTATGACCCTTGAATGCGGAATAAGATTTTTAGGAGATTACATTAACGGCGATGTATATTTCAAAACCGCTTATCCCGAACATAATCTTGACCGTGCAAGAACACAGTTTAAGCTTGTATATGATATGGAACAGAAACAGTCTGAAATGGATAGAATAGTGTCAGATATAATCGGAAAGCTATCTGAAAAATAATTAATTTGTATCAGTCATATTAATGAACCACAGCAAAGGAAGATAATGATGTTAAGAAGAATTATTGCAGCTGTTTCTCTTAGTTCGATAGTTTTAGGTAGTATTGCCGGCTGCTCATTTAATGTCCAAGAAAACCGGAAAGCACTTGATTTGTCTAAAGCTCCTACATATTCTGAAAGCAAGGCAAAACAAGAAATAGCAAAAGAAAAAGATGGGATAACACTTGCTGTTGATGGAAATACCTCATATAAAATATTATATGAAAAGAATGCAAACGAAGAATTAAAATCTGCTGTAAGCTTTTTATCAGAAAGTTTACAGCAGATGATAGGCTGTGGAACGATTGAAATAATTGAAGACGGTAAAGCCGATAAGGGATGCTTTATTAGTATAGGCAATACGCAGTTGTCAGAAAATATTAATATTGATCAGATAGAAAATGATGGATATATATTAAAGGTTAAAGATGATAATTTAATAATTAAGGGTGTAAATCAGATCGGAACTATAAATGGAATATATGATTTTTTAGAAACAAAGCTTGGGTGTATGTTTTTGAGAAATGATTACGATTATATACCTGAGTTTCCCACTATAAGGCTTGAAAATTATGATGAAGTCATTAATCCGTCTATAGCATGGAGAAAGCAATTTCAATATGAGGCACTTCAAAACAATTGGTATGATAAACTGAAACTAAATGGGACAAAAGCAAAAGAGGGCTTCAAGGAAGGCATTTATGCACAATGGGGCACGTGGTGTCATACACAGTTTCAATTTGTTCCTCCGGAAAAATATTTTGATAGTCACCCGGAGTATTTTGCATTGATTAACGGAAAAAGATGTTATCAGGCAAAGTGGCACTCTTCCGATATGCAAACCCATCTTTGCTTAACTAATGAAGATGTATATGAAATAGTCAAAGCAGGAATGAAGTCCGAAATCCAAAAAAATCCTGAGGCACTGTATTGGGATTTCAGCATAATGGATACGCCTGTCAAGGTTTGTCAATGTCCGGAATGTAATAGAATTAATACAAAATATCAGAGTAATTCTGCAACGATTATTATGTTTATTAATCGTCTTGCAAAGGATTTAGGCAAGGAATTTCCGAATTTGATGTTTTCTACGCTTGCATATCAAGACTGCATAAACCCACCGGTTGGGTTGGAAGTTGAACAAAATGTTGTTATCAAGCTTTGTGCAAATCCCGGCAGTCAGGGCTATAGTTATTCTGTTGGTGCAAATAAGAACAGCAAGCAAATAAAGCTCTTATTAGAGTCTTGGGGTAATATAGCAAAAAATATTGTTGTCTGGGATTACGTGGTCGATTTTAATCATCTACTGCTGCCGTTCCCAAATTACGATGTTCAGAAGGCAAATATGGATTTCTATGTTGATAATAATGTAATGGGTGTGTTTCATCAGGGTTCAAGGGAAAAAGGCGATGAAATGGCAGATATGCGAACATACCTTCTGAGTCGTCAGATGTGGGACAAGGACATTGACTTTGAAGCACTCATGAAAAAATACATTCAGCTTAATTACGGAGAAGCATCGCCGTATATCGAAGAGTATCTTGAAACTATGAGCGAAAGTTATATTTCGCATAATAAAGAATTGAATTTATATGATAATCCGTCAGAGCATAAATATGATTATCTTTCTGCATCAAATATTGCAAAATATATGCAGCTTACTGAAAAAGCTATGGCTGCCGTACAGGATGACCAAACGGCTCTTGAACAGGTTGAAAAAGTAAGAATGTGTGTGCTTTATGCAAAATGTACCGAAAGTTCACTTGATATCGCCGGAAAGAAAGCTGCGGCTGAAGAAATGAAAATATATACCGATAAATTTGGGGTAACCAAATATCATGAGGTCATAGAAATTGAGAAATTTTATAATGATGTGTTTCCCGATATTATAAAAAGGAATAAAATCTCAATAAGCTGTGTAATTGCAAGTTGTATACTTGGCGTCGGTTTTTTGGTTGTTATCCCATTTGAAATAAGAAAGAGAAAGAAAAAGAAGAAACTTTTGGAGTCATAATTATGAAAATAATACCACAGCCTAAAAATTTTTTATACGGCAAAAAAGCAGGACTGAAAAACCAATATACCGTAAATACGGATAGTCCGAGTGAAGTAAAGAATATTCTGGAGCTTCTCGACTTTTCCCCTGAGTTTATCTTTTCAAAAAATGCCGCAGATATTTCAATTATGCGTGATAAAAGTCTTGCGAAAAACGAATATTCGTTAAACTGCTCGGGAGATTGCATTGATATTTCTTATAGTGACAGTGCAGGGTTGTTCTATGCTCTTGTGTCATTGAGCCAGCTTATGTATGGAAGTTTTCTTCAAACAGCGAGAATTTCTGACAGGCCTGACTATAAATATCGTGGTATTATGCTTGACACAGCAAGACACTACATCTCAATTGAAAAAATTAAGGCAATAATCAGGAGTATGGCCTTTTATAAACTTAATTTTCTGCATCTTCATTTGACAGATGATCAAGGGTGGAGGGTTGAGATAAAGGCATATCCTTCACTTGCCGAAAGGGGAAGTATACGAGGCGGAACACAGATAAAAAGAAGTGGACAATGTGACACAAAAAAATACGGCGCAGGGCTTTATTATACTCAGAAAGAGCTTTCGGAGCTTGTCGCTTATGCTGCCGAATACCATATAAATGTTATTCCGGAAATTGATATGCCCGGTCATCTCTTGGGGGCAATAAGCGTTATACCCGAATTGTCATGTGAGGGCAAGACCGTTAAAGTACGCAAGGAATGGGGTGTTGAGGACACTATTGCCTGCGTGGGAAAAAACAAAATTTATGAGTTTGTCGAAAACATTATCAGTGAACTGAGCTTGGTATTTCCGTGTGAATACTTCCATATAGGCGGCGATGAGGTGCCGAAAATAAAATGGAAAACATGCGCTGACTGTCAGGCAAAAATGAAGCGTCTCGGCTTAAAAGACGAGGATGCATTACAGGGATATTTCTATATTGAGGTTAATAAAATTCTGCAAAAGTACGGTAAAAAGCCTATGATATGGGATGAAAAGTTAGGCACGGATTTACCTGAGAACACACTTTTACAACTTTGGCGAAGTGAACTCAAGGACAATCAATGCGCAGACTATATTGAGAAAGGCGGGCAAATAGTTGTCAGCTACGGTTCGTATTTTTATTTTGATTATGACTACTCGCAGACACCTCTTAAAAAGACGTATTCATACACAAATGCCGATGTAAAATTTGGAGCTGAGCTTGAAAAAGGAATATTCGGTATCGAGGGCACAGTATGGACAGAATGGATAAGAGATAAAGAAAAGCTTGACTTTAATTTATACCCTCGTATGCAAGCACTATCGGAAAAATGTTGGAATAAAAATGCCGGTGATTATCATGACTTTGAGAGTAGGCTTAAAGAGCATTTTTTATATCTTAACGAACACGATGTAGAATATTGCCCATTAAACATTTGCAATCAAAATTTTATTACAAGGATGAAAATATTCTCGAAAAAGAGAAGGAACGATGACGGATATGCGGAAGTGAGAGCTGCGAAGAAATAGCAGAAAAGGCGGAATGGCATATGGAAAAAACAATCATAAATCGTAACTGGTATTTTAAATTTGGTGAAAACAAGGGCGATGAGATTAATATAAAACTAAATGAATATAGTCTTATCGGACTTCCTCATTCATTTGGTATTCCTTATTATGGTGAGAATGATTTCTATGTTGGCTATGGCACATATTACAAGGAATTTAATTGTAATTGTGATATTCAAAACAGCTGTATTTTACTGGAGTTTGGGGCAATTTTTCAAATTGCCGAGATTTATCTCAACGGTAAGTATATTCAATCTCATGAAGGTGGGTATACCGCATTTACCGTTGATATTACAAATTATATAAAGCGGGGAAAAAATACACTTTTTGTGCGCGTGAATAATATTTGGAAAGCCACTCTTGCGCCGAGAGCCGGTGAACATGTATTTAACGGCGGAATTTACCGTGACGTTTATTTAATTGTCTATCCGAAAACACATATTGATTGGTATGGTGTTCGTGTTGCATCTTCAAAAATCTCTGATAATGAATATGAATTAAATATTGAAACAAAATGTGTAAATGCCGAAGGTAAAACACTTTTAAGTGAAGTTATTGACGCTGATGGGAATATCGTTTGCAGCAGCGGATGCAAAGTTATAAATAATAAGGCTGTACAAAAAGTTAAAATTGAAAATCCTACCTTATGGGATATTGATAATCCGTATCTTTATTCATTAAAAACAACGCTTGAAGATGACCGTTTGTTAACTCCATTTGGTATTCGAACCATTGAATGGACAAAAGATAATGGATTTTTTCTTAACGGAAAGCATTTGCTTTTAGAGGGAGCAAATGTTCATCAGGATCACGGTGGCTGGGGTGACGCTGTTACTCACTCCGGGATAAAAAGAGACATTGCTCTTATGAAAAATTGCGGTTTTAATTTTATAAGAGGCTCACATTATCCTCATCATACCGAGTTTGCCAAAGAATGTGACAGACAAGGTATGCTTTTTTGGAGTGAAAATGTGTTTTGGGGTATCGGCGGTTTTGGTGCTGACGGCTATTGGAAATCAAGTGCGATGCCTGTAAAAAAAGAGCATTACAAAGCCTTTGAAGAAAGTCTGAGGCAACAGCTTTCAGAGATGATAAAGGTTAATTATAACAGCCCTTCAATAATCTGCTGGAGTATGGGAAATGAAGTATTCTTTTCAAAGAAAAAAGTAATGAGAGAGGCTCGAAAGCTTATTGTAAGATTGGTTGAGTATTGTCATGAACTTGACAGCACTCGTCCTGCCGGACTTGGCGGAACGCAGAGGGGCGGACTTGACACTCTTGCCGATGTTTCGGGTTATAACGGAGACGGTGCAGTCCTTTTTAAAAATCCGCCTATTCCGAATATGGTTGCGGAATACGGAAGTATCGCCTCATATCGCCCCGGTAAAGTTGATTTATATGAAACAAAAGGCAGCAACGAATACTATCCGTGGCGAGCCGGCAGATGCATTTGGTGCGGATTTCATCATGGAAGTATAGCAGGTATAGGCAATTTAGGAATTTGTGATTTGTACAGATTACCTCTTAATGCATATTATGCTTACCGCAAAAAGAATTTAGGCATTGAAATACCGAAGCAGTCCGTAAAGGATAAGCCTTATTCATTAAAGCTTACTGCCGATAAAAAGGAAATATCAACTGACGGTACGGATGACACAATGCTTACGTGTGAAGTTATTAATAAAAATGGTGAACGTGTACAAGGTGATTTTGAAATCACGTTTGAAGTCACAAGCGGTGCTTTAATGCTTCCGACGGGCAAAAAAATGCTTTTTAATAAAAAACTCAATAATTGCTTTGACGGTATGTGTGCGATTGAGGCAAGAGCATATTACAGCGGTAAATCAACTGTGATTGCAAAATGCGGAAATCTTATTAGCAATGAACTAACAATTATTGCTTTAGGTGCGGAAAAATACACTAATCAGAATATTCAGTATATTCCCGCACCGAAAACGAATGTTCAAAAGAGGACCAATAGGAAAATAAATATTATAAATGACCGACCTGTTATGGTGTCAAGTGAAAGCGTAGTCGGTTCAAGTATTTGTCTTACAACAAAGTCAAAGCACAAATATTGGAGTCCTGACAGAAACGATAGAGAACCCTGCATAATACTCGATCTTGAAAATTGCTATGAATCTTTTGAAGTGAATATCAGCCAACCTATTTTCCGCAAGACCAATTTTGATATATTTTTTTCAACTGACAGAGAAAATTGGACAGCAATATCATTGAACACAAAAGTAAGAAAGATAAAAGTAAAGAACGAAGCGAGATACATTAAAATTGCAGTATCTAAAAATGTGAAAATTAAAAAGATTAAAATTTTTGAAATATGATAATGGGGTGCAAAATGGGAATCGGATATATTATAGGACTATCTCTGCTTTTAATTGCTGTAGCTGTAGCTTTGCTCATATATGGTATCAGAATAAAGACAGATAATGTTTTACTCAGAAATATATCAAACAAAAAATATTTTAATGAATCAGACTGGCAAATTGTTTGGCAGGATAATTTTGATACATTAGATAGAACTATGTGGAAATTCAATGCACATAAAAACGGAAAGCGAAATGCCGGTTATTATGTTGATGATGAAAAGCATATTTTTACACAGGGAGGATATCTGTATATACGAACTACTTGGGAGGAAAACGGTAAATACGGAGCTGGATTTTATACAGGTTGGCTTGAAACGGCAAAAACAAGATATACCGACAATTATGATTATCCTGAACCTGAAAACTGGCTGGGATTCAATCAAAAGTTCGGATACTTTGAAATAAGATGCAAATGTCCTGCTGCCGAAGGCATATGGTCCGCTTTTTGGTTGCTTCCGGAAAACACAAAAGCATTAAGTGAAGATGATGAACTCGGTACAGGAAAGGATGGAGTAGAAATAGATATCATGGAGTCCGCATTTTACAGAGAGAAACTAAGTAAAGTGCAACATGTTATCCATGCCGATTATAATGCAACTCATGCTCCGGTCTCAGCTCATTCGCAGGGCTATCTGCTTGATGATATGTATCATGAATTTCATACATATGCCTTGGAATGGAATGAAAAAGAATATATTTTCTATGTTGACGGAATTGAAACATGGAGAACAGATCACTATAATGGCACATCGCTTGTTGAACAATATTTAATTCTATCGGTTGAAGTCGGTAATGATAATGTACCTTGGGCAGGTGACCCTAACCATAATGATAAATCAAAATGTTATGACTTTGTTATTGACTATATAAAAGTAATGAAAAAGAGAGATTGCATTGATGAATGATAAAGTAATCGCAAAACCAAGCAAAAACCAAATTGCATGGCACGAAAGAGAGAGAATAATGTTTGTTTGCCTTGATCCTGCCACATGGCAGGGACGGGAATATGATAATCATTCCACTCCTCTTTATGAAATAAACCCATCCAAACTTAATACAGACCAATGGTGTGAAGCGGCGGTATCATGGGGCGCAAAGACAATTCTTTTTGTTGCAAAGCATACAGGCGGCTTTTGCTGGTGGCATACGGATACTTCGGAATATGGCATAAAGGAAACGCCTTATAAGAACGGTAAAGGTGATGTCCTCAAGGAAGTCAGCGAAAGTTGTAAAAAATTCGGCCTGTCTTTGGCAGTATATGTTTACCCGGGTGACGATAATTGGGAAGCTTATATCGGCGGCGGAGGAAGGACTAAAGATCCCTCAAAACAGGAAGAATACAATGGTGTTTATCGGCAACAATTAACAGAGGTTTTAACGAAATACGGCGATATATCGGAAGTTTGGTTTGACGGCAGTATCATAATCCCTGTTTCGGATATTTTACATAAATACGCACCAAACGCCGTGTTCTTTCAAGGTCCTAATGCAGATATTCGTTGGGCGGGAACTGAAGCTGGCGAGGTGCCGTATCCGACAACCTGTGCTATAAATTCGGAGACGCTAAAAACAGGTGTGTCGACTGCCGCAAACGGAAATGTTGACGGTGATATTTGGGCTCCCGTTGAAGTGAATACTACACTTTACGATCATTTTTGGTTTTGGGCAAAAGACAAAGAGAAAAAACGCAAATCGCTTGATAGGCTGATGGAGTGTTATTATAAATCAGTCGGAAGAGGACTTGTTTTTTTACTTAATTCAACACCCAATACAAGCGGACTTATTCCGGATAATGATATGTGTCTATATAAGCAATTCGGTGATGAGATAAAACGTCGATTTGATAATCCTGTCGCAAATGTTTCGAACTGTTTAACGCTGAAATTTGATAAAACAAATGTCAATCATATAATAATTGAGGAGGATTACACAGAGGGAGAAAGAGTCAGAGCATTTACTTTGAAAGCAAAAACCAAGAATGGTTATAAAGAAATTTACAAAGGCAGCATTATAGGCAGAAAGCATATTGCAGTGTTTAATAATATAGTGACTGATGAAATAACTCTTCAAATAGATGAGGAAGTTTTACCTCATATCATAAAGAAAATAAGTGCTTATAACGTAACCGAAGTGAATATATCAAAACTTATAAAACAACTTTCTGCCGGAATTGAACTCTGTGATGCATTTAAAGAACAGACTGTATGCAAATGGAGCAAAAAATCATTTGCACTCGGCAGAGCTGAAATTGATTTAACAAAACACATCACAATGGCAGGAGAATATCTTGTAGATTTTAACTGTAAAAATCCATTTGATTTAATACATTGTGAGGGACTTATGGACGGAAATATTTGTGATAATACAGTGAACTATATAGGCAACGGTCAGTTCAGAATTAGGCGAACCGCAGCGACGACCGATGAAACAAGCACTAAACTTATTATTCATGCGAAACCGAAATTCGGTAAATTTGGTAAAGTTAAAATTAAAATGATATGACAGAAGGGGAATTATGAATAACATTCTGAAATACAACACCGAGTCAAAAGACCGTTGGAGCTCAATCCCTTTGGGCAACGGCAAAATCGGTGCACTTGTGCAGGCGACATCAAATAGCGATTTAATATATCTTAACGAGGATACATTATGGTCGGGGGATGTTTTTGATTGGCAGAATAAAACTGCAATTAATCACCTTCAAAAAACAAGAGATTTGATTGATGCAGGCAAATACAAAAAAGCACAAAAAGAATCTGATAAAATGCTTGGTGTTTTCGGTCAAGCCTATATGCCTATGGCAAGATTGCATATTGATTATAAAAATACAGATATTTGTACCGACTTTATTCGTACGCTTGATATGGAAAAGGCAATTTGCAATACTAATTTTTTTACCAATAACGCTGAAATTAAAAGAGAATATTTTGTTTCGCACGAATATAATGCTCTCTTAATAAAAATTAAATCAGAAAAGGCTATATCAGCAGACTTTTCGCTTGAAAGCTTATTGAAATTCAAAACTGAAAATACGAATAATGGCTTGATTTTATTCGGGAAAGCACCTTATTTTATAAATTGTTATAACGGTGACGGGAAAAATAATAGATATAAAGAAAATGTTGTATATGAAGAAAACAAAGGTATTCAATTTTGCGTAAAACTTAATATTCAAACTGACGGCGAAATAATGAATAACGAAAGCGGTAAATGTTCGGTTTTAAATGCAAAAGAAATTGTTGCGTTTGTTTCAAGTGCAAATAATTTTAAGGATTATAAGACACCGATTGAAAAAAGTGACATTGATTATTTTTCGATTTGTAAAAAAGCAATCGACAGAGCTATTATAGACGGATATGAAAAAATTAAATCTGTGCATATCAAAGACTTTTCTTCTTTTTTTAATAGGTGTGGGATTGATTTGGGCGATATTCCGATTGGTATTTTTACACCTGATATGTTCGGAAAAAATATAAAACCGCAAAGTGCTGCTTTGTATTTTGCTTATGGCCGTTATCTTATGATTTCGTCTTCAAGAAAAGGCACAGAACCGGCAAATTTACAAGGGATTTGGTCCACTGAATTAATACCTATGTGGGCTGCGAATTACACACTGAACTGCAATGTGCAGATAAATTACTGGTTAGCTGAAATTGCAAATTTGAGCGAATGTCATTTGCCGCTTATTGAAATGACAAAAGAACTTGTTGATGACGGCAGAAAAACTGCAACATACAACTATAATTGCAGAGGTTGGCTGGCACATCACAATTCAGATTTGTGGCGGATCACTACGGCAATGGACGGCAATTCGCTATGGGCTATTTGGAAAATGGGCGGAGCGTGGCTTTGCTGCGATATGTTCGAGCATTATCTTTTTACGGAGGATAAGCAATTTCTTTCTGAAATTTATCCCGTGATGAAAGAATGTGCGCTCTTCTTTGTGGATTTTCTAACTGAAAATAATGAAGGCAATCTTGTTGTTACTCCGTCTGTATCATTTGAGAATAGTTATAAAACTTGGAGAGGTAAGTTTTATATTACAAATGATGCTCTTGAGGATAAGTTGATTATTACCGAACTCTTTAATAATACAAGAAAAGCTGCACATATATTGAATTTAGATGATGATTATTGCGAAGTGCTTAAAGAAAAACTCAATAAGCTTTCCCCTGCAAAAATCGACAAAAAGACAGGGCAGATTGTTGAATGGCATAAATATTTTGAGCCTGTAAATCCGGCACAGTTAGCACCTCTTTGGGGAATTATGCCCGGCACTTCTATGGATGAAGCAAAAAATCCGGAATTGTATAATGCCTGTAAAAAACTTTTTTATACAAGAAAGCCTTGGGTTAACGACAATTGCGGTAGCTGGATGGGGGCGTGGCCGACAAATCTTGCCGCTCGTTTCAAAGACGGCGAAACAGCGTGGTTTATAATTAAAAAGCATCTTTCTGAAGAAATTGAGGAAAATCTCGCTTGTAATTTTATGACAGGGTGGGAATGTGACGGAAACTTCGGTGTTGCGGCAGGCATAGTTGAAATGCTTATGCAGTCCCACAGAGACTACATAGAAATTTTACCTGCCTTGCCGCAGGAATGGAAAAACGGATACGTTCACGGACTTTGTGCACGAGGCGGATTTGAACTTGATTTTAAATGGAAAGACGGAAAATTGACGGAACTTTTAATTTTTTCAAAGCTTGGAAACAAATGTAATATTATGATAAACGGCAGCAAAAAAATGTGTATTGACACCCAAAAAAACAAAAAGTATTCAATAAAATTATGAGGGTAAAGAATATGAAAAAAATGAAGAAAACATTTTGTATTGTCTTGAGTGTTGTACTTGTTGTTGCATCAGTTGCTGCATTTATGTTTATACCAAGAAAAGGAACGCAGAAAGATTTCGAGTGGGACGGAAAGACAATAAGCTATGAGGATATTCCAACGCTTGAAAAAATACCGGGTAAGGATTATAAAATCCTTATGTTTTCCGACACTCAGCTGACATTTCTAATACAGGGAACAAAGAGCGTTAAGCAAGTTATGCGAAAGACGCTTGATAAAACACAACCTGATTTTGTGGTGTTTTCAGGCGATAACGTTGCGGGAATCACAACTCATTTTCAAATTGATATTTTTATTGGTCTGGTCGAAGAATTAGCTGAAGAATATGGCTTTTACTGGAGTACCGTATTCGGCAACCATGACAGTGATTTGGGTGCGGATTTAAATTATCAAGTTGATAAACTGCTTGAAGCGGAGCATTGCCTTTTTGTAAAAACTCCTAAAAATGTCAAAGGATACAGCAATTTTGCAATAAATGTTGTTGAAAACTATATTCCCGTTTACAGTTTGTATTTTGTTGATTCAAATATGGATAGCTTTCATTACATAACAGAGGAAGGAAATGAGGCGGTTGGCTATGAGGCAATTGACTTTACTCAGCTTTTATACATAAAAGCTTTAGCTGACGCAACCGCAAAGCAAAATAGCGGCGAATACACAAACGCATTGGCAATTTCACATTACCCGTTAAAGCAATTTGTTACCGCGTATAATCTTGCCGTTTCCGACACTCCATATGATGAAAAAGGTAACAAAGCGTTTCTCGTTGAAGGTGAACGCCGTGAAGGAGAAGGATGCTCATATATGGATATCGGTGTATTTGATTTATATAAAAGCATCGGCGTTAAGACAATTCTATGCGGTCATGAGCACACAAACGATTATGTTGTTAATTACTCGGATATGACGATGGCCTATGGTGTAAAAACCGGATGTTTTTCATCCCATGATGATGCTGTACAAGGCGGCACACTGATTACTATTGATAAAGATAGTAACGCAAATATAAAGCAAATATACATACAATGAGGAAGCTTCATAAAATAGTAAAAAGGAGAATTATGATGAGTAAAATGAAACGTTGGCAAAAAGTTATTGCCGTATTTCTTGTTATAGTATTATTTCTGGGAATTGTTGCGTTATATCTGCTTTGCCCGAGAACTGTAAATCAGGAAATAAATAATTGGACACAGGATAGCTTTGATATTCAAAGCATCAAAACAATTGATAAAACAAAAGATGATTTTACGATCTTGGCAATAACCGATATACAGTTTGACAATCCTTTTTATTCAAAAAACGATGTGAAAACCGCCATCAAAAATATGATAGATAAAACAAATCCGGATTTGATTGTGACCGGCGGTGATAATTTTGCCGGTATATTCAATCATTTTCATGTAAAGACATTCACAAAAATGATGGATGAATTCGGTGTGCCGTGGGCACCGATTTTCGGCAATCATGAATATGACTTTCACAGCGACTTGTATTATCTGTCCAAACAAATGATGAAAAGTGAAAATATCATTTTTGATGTAGGACCGACAAATATTGACGGAGTCGGCAATTATTTAATCAACATTATGGACGGCGACAGTATTTTTTATTCGTTAGTTCTTATGGACAGCAATGCCGAAGTATTCAGATATGACGGCAGAGGGAATAGATTGTATTCATACTATGACGGAATAAGACCCTCTCAAATTGAATGGTATGAGGATAATATCAACGGCTTAGCAAAGAGCGAAGGCAGAACAGTAGATACCATTTTATTTTCGCATACTGCATTGCCGCAGTTTAATGACGCCTATTATGCAATAAAAAACAATACACCTTTGGATGGAGTTTCGGTGAAATATAATTATGGAAATTTGGTTGAAGAATTGGGCGGATGCAGATATGAATACGGAATGTATGAAAAAATGGCTGAGCTGGGAAGCACAAAGTATCATTTCTTCGGTCATGATCATAGCAATAATACATCATTAAATTACAATGGTATTGATATGACCTATATTCAAAACACGGGTCATAACAAAGGTGACCAAATCGGCGGCACGCTGATAAAAATTGATTCGAATAAAAACGTTACCCATGAAATTATTATGGGCAACAGCTGATAAATTAAAATTGAAATGCGATACACAGCTTTAGAATTCTAAATGGCATGGTGAAAGGTGAAACTTATGAATGAATTTATGAGAGATTTTATCAAAAGAAATCTTCCGCAGTTTATTGATAATTTTGATGTTATTATTACCAATGAAAAAGAGGAAAAATACAAAGTCACAGCAAAGGACGCTGTTGTTACTGTCGAAGCGAGCAACTATATTTGTGCATGTAACGGTATTTATGAGTATCTTAAAGAATATTGCAATGTTCAGTATTCCTGGTGCGGAACGTTTAGTTTTGATTTGAAAGAACTGAAAATGTTTGACGGTGTATTTGAAAAAAATATAGACCAACATTTCAGAGTTTACCTGAATTACTGTACATTAGATTACTCAATGTGCTGGTGGGATTTTGCAAGATGGGAAAAAGAGATTGACTTTATGGCAATGAACGGCATAAATATGCCCCTTACTCCTATCGGAAGTGAAGCTGTCTGGTATGAAACTTTGCAGGAATTCAACTTCACTAAAAAAGAAGCACTCAGCTTTATTTCCGGGCCGGCTTTCTGGGCTTGGCAGCTAATGACAAATATCGACAGCTATATTCCTCCGAAAAGTGAAGAATATGTTTATAACCGACTTGAGCTTGGTAAGAAAATCATCAAAAGGTGCGTTGATTTTGGTATGCAGCCGATTCAGCAGGGCTTTTCCGGACACGTTCCGACTCTGCTTAAAGAAAAATATCCTAATGCCGCTATTCTTATGCAAAAAGGCTGGTGCCTTTATCCAAAGACTGCTCAGCTTGACCCACTGGATAAACTATTCTTGGATTTTGGCAGAGTGATTTTGGAAAAAACGGAAAAACTCATCGGAAACTATCATTATATCGCCTGTGACCCGTTCCACGAGGGCACACCTCCGAAAAATACAAAAGAATATTTTCATGAGGTAGGTCAGGTTATCAATAAGCTTTATAAGGATTTTGATGAAAAATCTGTTTGGGTAATGATGGCTTGGACTATGCACGAAGAAATTGTAAACGCCGTGCCAAAAGACAGAATTTTGCTTCTTGACCTCAATTCCGAGCGTGCAGTACTGAATCCGAATGTTGCAGGTTATGATGTTGTTTCCGGTATGCTTCATAATTTCGGCGGTAAGAACGCAATGCAGGGCAAGCTTAGAAAGCACTGTGAGAATAAATACCTGACTTTGAAAGAAAAAGGTGCAAACGTTGTGGGAAGCGGTATGTTTATGGAGGGTATTGACCAAAACCCTGTAATTTATGATTTGCAGTTTGAACTGCTTACCGCTCAGCATAAAATAGATATTGACAAATGGCTTGATAAATATATAACCAGAAGATACGGAAAATATAATGAAAAAATCCGTCAGGCATGGGATATCTTGCTCAAAACCTGTTATAAAGATGACGGTTACGAGGAAAACGAGGTCGGCTCAACTCTTGCTGCCCGTCCCCAACTTATGCCGGAGAGAACAGGACCGTGCTGTGTTTCGAAAGTTTATTACGATACAAAAGAATTTGAAAAAGCTGTGGACTTGTTTATCAGTGTCGCTGATGAGTTTGAAAACTCAAGAGGTTATCAGTATGACTTGTGTGATATGGTAAGGCAGTGTTTCAGCAACAGATTTTACGACAATCAAAAGCAATTTTCAAAATGTTTTAAGCTTTTGCAAAGAAAGAAGTGTGAGACGATTGCTCAAACCCAGCTTGAGCTTCTCCTCGATATGGACAGCTTTATTTCGTGCAGAAGCGAAATGACTTTGGCAAAATGGATTTGTGATGCACACAATCTTGCTAAAAATGAAGAAGAAAAAAAGTATTTTGATTTCAATGCACGCACCCTTATTACGCTTTGGGGTGATATAAACGGCAGTACATCTGCTCTTTACGATTATTCATGGCGTGAGTGGAGCGGTCTTATTAAAGAATACTACTATAAGCGGTGGGAAATGTTTTATGATTATGCTCTCGGCTGTCTGAAAAACCACAAGCTTTATGTATACAAAAACGGAAACGACTATGCACAAAGGGAAAAGTATATGTCATTTCCGTTTGGGAAAAAACTTGGCGAGTTTGAACTTGAATGGGGAAAAACTTACAGCGAGTATGAATATCCGAAAAACAGAAATGTTGTTCCGGAAGCAAAATATTATTGCGAAAAATGGAACTTTTGATTTAAGTTTTATCGCTTTAGTGAAAGGGAAAATATGAACACAAAGCAATTGTATTTTAATAAAACAATTAAAAATTGGGATGAGGCAATCCCTTTAGGAAATGGCGATTTAGGCTGTCTTATATGGAATAAATCCAATAAGCTTCGCTTTAGTATTGACAAGGCCGGAATATGGGATTGCTCTAATCCGCCGAAAAATCAGCCTGATTTTAATTACAGCAATTTAAAACAGCTTGTCAAAAACGGAGAAGAAAAAATAATAAATCAAAAATATGACGATTGCTACTACAATACCACTCCGACCAAACTGCCCACAGGCAAAATCATTATTGATTTGGGCGTAAGACAGAATGTCATCTCAAAGCTTGATATGCAAACTGCCGAAGCCGAATTGCGCGTTGGCGGAATTAAAATAAACAGCTTTGTGCATGCCGAAGAGGATTTCGGTTTGATTCAAATTTCAAAGCCGAATGTTAAAATCTCTGCTGAAAATCCGAAATTCGGAAAACATAAACGCCGTTTTTTTGTCAAAGCGTTCAAAGGTACTGTACAGTCCTTAAAAAATCTGGTCTATCCCAAGGCAACTGTTGTTAAAAAGAAGGTAAACGGCATTTGTATTCAATATTTTGTACAGCCTACAAATGAAAGCTTTTACGGTATCGTTACCGCAAGTAAATCATATAACGGAACAACCTTAATCGCATACACGGTGGGTATTTCCCAAAACAATGATTTTGTTGACAAATGCGTGGATAAGGTTATTACAGCTTTGAATACAGGATATGAAAATGCATTTGAACAGCATAAGGCGTGGTGGGAGCAGTATTGGAGCAAGTCAAGTATAACTCTGCCTGATAAGTTTATGGAAAGGCAATATAACTTCAATACATATCTGCTGGCAGGCTGCAGCAGAAAAGGAAAGTTCCCGATGCCCCTGCAAGGTGTATGGACCGCCGATAATAACGGATTGCCTCCATGGAAGGGCGATTATCATCACGATTTGAATACGCAGATGTCCTATACAAGCTATTTGAAAGCCAACCGTATTGACGAGGGAGAAAGCTTTATTGATTATTTGCTAAATACCGCCGAACAAGGCAGAGCGTTTGCTGAAGAATTTTACGGCGTAAAAGGCTTGTGTTTGCCGTCTGTTATGGATATTGAGGGCAATGCTTTAGGTGGTTGGTGTCAATATGCATTATCACCTACGAATCAGCTTTGGTTATGCTGTATTATGGCACGGCATTATTTTTATACAGGAAAAGAAGATTATTTAAGAGAAAAAATTTACCCTTATATGACAGAGGTCGGCGAATTCTTGCTGAATATGCTGCATAAGGAAAACGGCTTTTACAAGCTGGAGCTTTCCACTTCGCCTGAAATTCATGATAACAGAATGTCCGCATGGCTTACGCCGAACAGTAACTACGATTTAGCGCTTATGAAAGCGTTTTGCATTAATATGATTAAAACAAGCAATGCTTTGGGCAAAACAGATGCTGCTGAAAAATGGACAAAGATATTATCGGATTTTGAGCCGCTTGCCGTGAATGAAAACAATGTGCTGATGTTAAGTACTGACGAAAGTCCTTATGAATCGCACAGACATCATTCGCACTGTATGTCGATATATCCGCTACGTACGATGGAGTATGATACAGCGGAGCATAAAAAAATCATTGACAGCACGATTGCGAATTTAGAACATTTCGGCATTAAAAACTGGGTAGGCTATTCTCTCGGCTGGATGGCACAGTTATACGCCGTGCAGGGTAACGGCGATAAAGCATTCGGCATGCTTGACAGCTTTTTCAGATATTTTTGCACGGATAACGGATTTCATTCTAACGGTGATTACAGATTTAAAACAAGCTGTACCCAAAGATGCAGACTGTTTACTCTCGAAGCGAATTTCCTTGCCATGGACGCAATTCAGGAAATGCTGCTTTACTCCGAAAACAATTTTATCAAAGTACTTCCCGCTATTCCTGTGGCTTGGAAAGATGTTGCGTTTGAAAACCTGCGTACTTACGGCGGCTTGCTTGTCTCTCTCAAGCTTTGTAACGGAAAAATAACATATCTTAAATTCACTGCGGAAAAAGACATTCATTTTACTTTGGAGGAACCGAAATACGAATGTGATTTTGCTTTAAGTAAAGAGATAGAATTGAAGCAGGGTGAAACGGTGTGTATGCATCAAAACTCCAAAAATTCGGTTTGTAATTTGTGAATGCGCTAATAGTATAAATATAATTTATAAAAATTGTTATTGGAGGTTAATAACTTATGACGGACATAAAAGGAAAACTTTCAGCCGGCAAAAATTATCTTAAGAATTATTGGTCAGAGCCGGCGCCTAACAATTATCTATCTGTCAAGGAAAAGGTTGCTTACGGCGGTGCGCAAATAGGTACATTTATATTTTCAACCGTAGTTGCTTATATGACTTTTACACCGAACTGGTTCTGCGGTGCAATTGTAGGTATTGATTATGCGGATTTTGCAAAGATAACTATATTTACATCCATAATGAACTACTTCTTCATGTTCTTATCTCCGTTTTCAATACTCATATTTGAAAATCACGGCGTTTTGGAGAAAAAAACAAAAATTACAGCAAATTTGGCTTTTATTTCTGAATTGATTGTTGGCATATGTCTTTACTTTGCACCTATAGATTTATTGGAAAATGTGCCGCAATTCGGTATGGTAGCATTGCCTCAGATTCTGGCCAACTTGCTTGTTCTCAACGCAATTACCAATTATGTAACTTGGTTTGTAAGAAGAAAATGGTGTGCCAAGTACGGAAGAATGAAACCGATTATAATTGCGTTCGGAATACCTGCGGCAGTACTGATGTCTGTCATTCCTTTTATTGATTTCAACTCTATGCAGTATGCACACCAAGTAGTGGTTTTACATTTTCTGTTTTCTTTATTGGCAGTATTTACAGCTCAGTTTTGTAATATTCAGGGCTTGGTTCAATTTATTTCTCCAAACAGTGAAGAGCGTCAGACAATGTATTCGATTGTACCTATAATAACCGGTCTTGTGCCATCTGTAATAGGCATATTTTTCCCTGTGCTGATTGGTAAAACAGGCGGATTTACCGAGTTACTTACATATAAAATATTTGTACCTATTTTTGCGGTAACAGGCGTTGCTGTAACAATATTTTGTATGCTTCAGGTTAAAGAACGTATTATTGAAAAGCCAAATGAAAACAAGCAAAAGGTTCATTTTTTTAAGGGCGTAAAAAATGTTTTAAAGAATCCTCATTTATGGATAATTAATTTTTCTAATTTATTCGGTATTTGGACTGCTTTGTTCGGTCAGATATTGCAATGGTGGTTTGTTTACAGTATAAGACTTGAAAGCTGGTTTGGTATTGCAAGTAATGTAATTGTTTTATCTATGACCGCCGGCAATTTACTTACGCCGTTTTTAATAAAGAAATTTGAAAAGGGTACAATTCTTGTTTGGGCACGAATTTTTTCTCTTTTATGCGTTGGATTGATGTATTGGGCAATTAATATGAGCAGCATAACTGTAGGTCTTGCTGTGTTTATGCTTGCAGCTTTGCTTAAAAATTTGTTTTCTCCGATAGAAACCGGACTTTTGGCAGGCGTTACTTCCGATGCCTTGGATTACCATCAATGGAAATACGGAGAAAGAGCAGACAATATGATGAGCATTTTCGGTATGCTGTTAGCACCGGTTTCAATGCTTTTAAATCTTATTTTACCACAGTTATTAGCCAACATCGGCTTTTCATCAGACTGGGATTTGTTATATAATCCGCAGGTTATTACCGGTGTATTTAATGTTTATGTTATTTTAACTTCGATAGGTATTTTGTGTTCGACAGTACCGTTCTTTTTCTATAAGCTGACAAAAGAGCAGCATGCACAGTGTATTAAAGAAATGCAGGAGAGAGTTGGAGAGGTAAGCTTTCATGCCGGACAAGAAGCTCCTGAAACTGTTGAAAATTAAGTAAGGGTTGGTGATTTAAGTGAAAAAAAGAATTTCTGTTTTTCTGTGTGTTATGCTGCTTATGAGTTTGTTGGGGCTGACCGGCTGCAACAGTGATTCGAATATATTTGATTATGAGGTTATGGAGGACGGTATCCATATTACCGGCTACGCAGATCAAACATCCAGGGAAGAATTGATTGTTCCTGATGAAATAGACGGAAAAAAAGTTGTTGCCATAGACGATACCGGAATTTGCAACACGAGATATGTAAAGAAATTGGTTATTGGTAAAAATGTAAACTCAATCGGTACAAGATCTATTATCAATAACTCAAATTTGGAAGTAATTGAGGTGGCCCAGGGCAATACTTCTTTTAAGGTCGTAAACGGAACACTGTTAACTATGGACGGCAAAGAATTGGTATGCAATCCCATTAAAAACGGTGTTCAAGAACATATCAAGGTCAATGATGTAAGTAAAAAAGAAATAAAAGAGTATTTTGATGAAGAATATGTAATTCCTGAAGGCGTTGAAATTATCCGTGATTATGCATTTTATCATAATCAAATAAAAAGTGTTGTTTTTGCGGATAGTGTTGAAAGGGTTGGCGAATATGCCTTTCTCAGAGTTGGTTATTTAAGTCAAGTAAAACTGTCAGCTAATCTTAAATTTATAGGTAAAGATGCCTTTTCTAAAAATCCCGGATTAACCGAACTTGTAATTTATGAGCAAATTGAGAAAATAGAGGAAAGAGCTTTTCACGATTGTAATCAGTTGCGCAGTTTGTCGATTAAGAAGAACAAGACGGATATTGTTTTGGGTGAAAAATGGTATCCGACTGATTTAGGAAAAAATCTTAAGGGATTAGTTATAGAATATGATGATACAAAAGATGTGTTTTAACAAATACTGTAAAACATTTGAAAACCGAATAGGCGATTAAGTTTTTTCCGAATAATTACAATAAATGTCTTGTTATGTGAAAACAAGGCATTTATTAGCCTTATTAATTGTTTTTAGAAAGTGATGTGATTAAATTGAATTTCAACGATATGTCCAATAAGATTGTTCCGAATAACAGACAACTTAATATTCTTGAAATGGGATATTATAACTTTATCCATTTCGGGCTGAATACATATACCGGAAAGGAATGGGGTGACGGTAATGTTGATCCCAAAAATTTCAAATTGAAACAGCTGGATACCGACAAATGGGTACAGGATTTAATGTCTACCGGCAGTAAAGGCGTAATCATTACGGCAAAGCATCACGACGGATTTTGCCTTTTCAATTCAAAATATACGGATTATTGCATCAGAAATACGCCTTACAAAAGCGGACAGGGCGATATTGTAAAAGAACTCAGCGAATCCTGTAAGAAATTCGGTTTTAAGCTCGGCATATATTTATCGCCTTGGGACAGGCACGAACCCACCTACGGAACAGAGGCGTATAACGATTATTTCTGCAATCAGCTTGAAGAACTGTGCACAAATTACGGCGATATTTTCTGCTTTTGGTTTGACGGTGCCTGCGGGGAGGGAAAAAACGGCAAAAAACAACGCTACGATTGGGAGCGTTATTATGCAACCATTCATAAATATCAGCCCAATGCTGCCCTTTCAAACTGTGGCCCTGATATTCGGTGGATAGGGAACGAGAGCGGCAAAGCAAGAAATGCCGAATGGAGTGTCGTGCCGAAAAGACTTCAGGTCTACGACGAGGTAATGCGGCAGTCACAGCAGGAGGAAGGCGCATTTAAAATGCTTTCCCAAATAGACCATACCGATAAACGACTGGGCGACAGAGATTTGATTTCAGAAAATGAGCCGCTTTGCTACTGGCCGAGTGAAATGGATGTGCCAATTACCTATGTAGGATGGTTTTATCGCAAATATTTCGAAATGTTTATGACACGCTCTGTTAAAAATCTGATGGAGTGTTACTATACCTCTGTAGGAAACAATGCAACTCTGCTTGTGAATGCTCCGCCGAACAAAAAAGGAGATTTGCCTAAAAAGTTTATCAATCGGCTGAAAACCGCTAGAAAGTGCATTGAAAATGATTTTGCCAAAAGGGTTGATTGCAGGCAAAATCAGATTGACGAGTATACATATGAATTGAGCTTTAATACAAGCTGTATTCAAAAAGCAATTTTGCGTGAAGATATTACGCAAAGTCAGAGGGTTGAGAAATTCGAGATTATTGCCGATGGCATTACTGTATTCAAAGGCGAAACCATAGGCTATAAAAAAATCTGCTTTTTCAATTCTGTAAAAACCGATAAAATTATTGTAAAAATCACACGGAGCAGAAATGCACCTGTTTTACTTGAAACCGGATTATATAAATAAAATTTATTAGGAGACAATTGACTTATGAAGAAAAAAACAAAAACTGTTATTTCCCTTTTAATCATTATACCTGTAATCATTAGTCTTTCTGTAGGGACTCACATTGCAGGAATTTATAAAAATTTGGAAGGCAAGCCATCACAATTAGTGTGGAACGAAAACGATAAATATAATATAGATAAGGATGCGTACATATTGACTGTTAATGAAAAATCGGATTTTAAGGTTTTAAATCTTACCGATTTACAGTTGTCCGAAGGTATGTCTCAGAAGAGAATCAATCGCACTTATAAACTTGTACGTCAACTTATACAAGAAACAAATCCGAGTATAGTAACCTTTACCGGAGATAATACATGGTTGAAAAATTCAAAAAAAGCTGTAAAAAGATTTGTGAAAGAAATTGATGAAATATGCATAGAATTTGATGTTCCATGGGCACCGATTTTAGGAAATCATGATGCCGAATCTGATGTTGACGGCAATTGGATATTTGATGAGTATTTACAGGCTCAAAATATTATTTTCAATTATAAAGAAAATGCAAATCGCAGTAAAGATTTGGCTAAAGGTCCAATAAATATTTCCGGCATAGGTAATTATGTTATTAATGTTAAATCCGCAATTGACGATGAAATATTTCATTCGATGATTATGATGGATACACATTCTCTCGGTAGCTATTCTACGATTGATTCTGTAAATATAGGCAGTGAAAAAATAAATTTGACCGGCTTAAATGAATCGGAGAAATTAAAATTGAATGAATGGATTACAAAAGATGGCTACATTTTTGCACCGTCAGAAGATGTAAATAATAATGAATATACTGTTGTTGGAACAGGCTATGACTATATTAAAAAAAATCAAATACATTGGTATGAATATATGGTAAATGGGCTTACCGAATATAATGACGCACCGGTAGAAAGTACGCTGTTTATTCATATTCCTCTGCCGGAATATAATATGGCAGCGAAAATATATGAGCCTATTAATGATGGCTTTACAAAAGATGAGAATGGGAATTTCGGTATGCTGAGAGAGCCTATTTGTTCACCGTATTATAATAGCGGTATGTTTGAAAAAATTGTTGAACTGAATAGTACCAAAAACGTCATTTGCGGGCATGAACATAAAAATAATTTTTCGGTTTTGTACCGAGGAGTTAGATTAACTTATGCAACGAAAACCGGTGATGGTCATGACTGGGTTGAAGACGGAAGCGTTTGCGGCGGAACTGTTTTGGAGTTTGATGAAACCGAAAAGTTGACTGTAAGTCCAATTTATTTGAATTATGATATGTTGAATAATTGATAAATAAGGACCGGGATTATATACCTTTTAATATAGGCCGGGTTTATAAGCTATGAAAAAACAAACTCTTTCAAAAAATAAAGAAATAATTTTAATAACAGTACAGGTTTTAATTATCGTTCTGTCCGGAATACTTGTTCGAGATGAATTTTACAGAATTATAATATCAGCCGCCGGAATTGCTTTTAACTTTTTGGTTTGCTCAGGAAAACGCTTTGGATTTGTTGTAGGTATGCTATATGCCGTATCATATGGCATTATGTCATATTTTGATGAAATTTATGCATCCTGTGTTTTTATGCTGTTGATACAGTTCCCATCGGCGATTATCAGTTTTATAACATGGAATAAGCAGGAAGATAACTCCGTAAAAATGCAACGAGTGTCAAGTCTCAAAAGGATTTGTATTGCATTAGCGTTTATATTTTCTTTTATTATCGCCTATATGCTCCTAAAGTATGTAGATGGCAGTGGTGCTGTTTTTGATGCATTCTTTTTCTCTGCAAGCTTCATTTCCTGCATTTTACTTGCCATTAAGAAAAAAGAGGCATATTTTGTCATTCTGCTTTCCGGATTGGCGGGTACTGTACTGTGGAGTTATCAGTTTTTGAAAAACGGTACCGGCTTGTCAGTTCTATTACTGAATTTTTTTGTGTTATTAAACTCAGTAAGAGGACTTATTGGTAATATTAAAACCCCAATATTAAAGCAATAATATGTTTGAAAATTTTCAGTTTGAACTATTTATAGAATCTAAACAAAATCTATAGCCGCACGTCAGCACGGGGACGGTTAGCGTGAAAACCGAAAAAGCAGAAAGGTAAAAAGGGACACTGCAAAGCCGGACCATAGAAATGAGCGAAAAATCAGTTGTGGAAAGGTCAATTGAGATAAGGGCGCATAGCAACCTCGTTATTGTAAAATTGACCCGTAGAAAGTAAATAGTAAACGAGAGAAAGAATCTTTCTTGAAACAGCTACAATCACTTTTTTCTTGCCTAATTTACCTTGATGCGACCAAAACCACATACCAAAAGGTGTTTTTCGAGAGCGAACCGCCGACCAAGAAACCTGACACAAAATAGACTTGATGTACGGATTTCCGGGTAAAATCTTTTTGGACTTAATTTTGCCTGCGCTTTGGTCATTACGTGGCGAAAGTCCCGCCCAAGAACAAAGATGTGCAGAAGTTTTAAAATTTTCTTGCGGAGCAGGACCGATTTCTGCTAAAATCTAAAGTGCGGCAGTAATATCAATCCTAACGATAGAATCTAATTGTTCGATGATACTTGCATAAGGCTTGGCAAGCTCTTGCATTTTTTAACAAGTTTTTTTGACTATCAGATTTTGTGTAAGAAAGTGATGTTGGGGACGCTATGGGTTCATATTTATTTATGTAAGACATATATACGCCCACCGATGCTCCAATTATGGCAACAATCAAAACCACAGCCGTTACGGAAATTATGATTTTCTTTTTCATAAGGCTTTCCTTTCATATGCTAAACATAAATCTGCTCCACTGTTATTTTATCACCCATTGTTATAAGTGTACCGCCATTCTGACCGGGTGTCTGATTGCATCTGTCGCCGGTTTTCATTGCATAAGTCAGTCTTACTCCATCATACATCACGCTGTAATTATTCAAATGGTCATGAGCTGCAAATACATATTTTGTGCTGTCAAGCTCCTTAATCACATTGAACATACCTGTATTTATATATGACGGGCATTCTTCTTCACCTTTAACGCCGAAGTTTTCGCCTTCTGAACCGCCTTCTTGCTGCCATAAATCATAAGCGGTTTTGAATTCGGGAAGTGGAATATGTATAAATAACATAGAGTCTGTTTTTGTTTTGTTATATTCATTAATTCCGTTTATCGCCCATTTATACCATTCAATCTGGCTGTCATAGATAAAGTCATAATGTCTGTCCTCATCGTCCTTATCGTAGTAACGGCTTGCATGCGTATCCATCATAATAAGACTCTGCACGATTTTATCATTTTCTCTGATATTTATTATGTAATTTCCGATTCCACCGATATTATCGGGACCCTGCTTAAACAAACAATTTTCTGCTTCTTCGTATTTATTTGCTATCCATGCTAAATCAACATTTCCCTCACCGTCGTGATTGCCGTTAATCGGTGCCCATGGAATACCGTAGCTGTCTATTTTATTAATTGCCTTAATCACAGAAAATTTAGTGAATTTTGCCCAAACCAAATCTCCTGTGATAACTATTAAATCGGGCTTTTGCTTTGTAACAAGCGTATCAACCGTTTCGTATACATTGTCGGCTTTTCCACACAAATCTAAAGCATCGTTAAATTGCAAATCGGTAATAATAAGAATTTTGAAGTCCTTGTTTTCTTCCTTTTCAAGAACAACTGTATCATTTATATCATAAGGTTTATCTCTGTACCAATAGTCGTAATCGTATGTTTTTCCTTTCAAAGGGAACATCAATATTGATACGATGATTAAAACGATAACTAAAAATACACTTATACCTATAATCAGACCTTTAATTGTTTCACTCATTTTTTCTTTCTCTCCGTTTCTATATATGAATTTAATAAAGCACAAGCAAGCGACAAGCCGCCTGCGGTATACAGTATTGGCTCATAGCTGATAAGTGCGGGCATAAATCTGCCAAAAGCAAAAATTACAGCGGCAAAAAGTACAAGCAATATATAATGAATCACACCGTTTTTTACCGTTGCACCAAACGACAGACCGATAAACAGTCCCGTTAAACCGCCCATAATTCTTGCTATCCACATAACGACTAAGGTTATTGAATTAGTTTTCATTAAGGGCATAAGCATTTGCAGATGATAAATATTTAAGTATGTAAGCAATATTATAAAAATACCCGAAAACAAAAGTCCTAATGTAAGAAGCTTTTGCCTGTCAAATTTTTTCGGCAGTAAAACAGACAGAAAAATGCCGACTGCAAAAAGAGGTACAAATAAAGCAATCAAAATCGTAAATATTTCGTGTTCCTTCATTGCAGAATCATACACATAATCTTTAATTAAAAAAATGACCGAAGACATAGAAATGCCTATGCTTGCAGATGTTAAAAACTTTGTAAGCTTTTTCATTTTGTTACCTCCTGTAAGTAATCAGATATTGCCTTTGTCAGCGAGCGTTCATCGTCTGACGGCAAATCGCAGTACTGACTGAATATCATAACGCCGCCGTAGCCTTTTAAGTAAGCGTAGGCTGTTTTGTCACGGATAATTGCCTGCGAATTGAAATATGTATATCTGTCTTCCTTTGTGTCGCTTTTCTTCATTGTATAAAAATTATTGAACGGAGATATTTCTTCACTTATTGCGTTATACGCATATTGCTCCATTCTGCCGCCCTCCCATGTTCCGTAGAACGGGAAGCCGATATTTATCTGCTCCTTTGAAAAGCCCTGGCTTTCAATATAGTCCGCCGCCTGAACACAGCTGCTAAAGAATGAGGAGTGCTGTCCGTCCTGATCAAGTATGTCATAGCCCATAACATTAACATAATCAATACATTCAATTGCTTCCGGTGTGTATTTTAATGCCCAAGTGCCGAGTGCTAAAGAAAGCGTTGCGTCCTCTTTATTCCACATTTCAGTTTTCATTCTTGCTTTCAGTTCCTGCAAAAAGCTGTTGTAAGCATCAAATTCGTCCTGCGACATTGGGAATTCCCAGTCAAGGTCAATGCCGTCAAATTCATATTTGTTGGCAAAAGCAATCATATTTGTAATCAGAGTATCCCTGTTTTCCGTAATGGATTTCATAACCCTCTGATTACCGTTTTCGCCCGATGGATTAAGAATAGTAATAACAAGATTTACGTCCTTTTCGTCCAAAACCTCGTGCAGATTTCTCATCATTACGGCATAGTATTTGTCCTCGTCACGCTCTATACCGTCCCAACCGTCTGTATGAATTATTCCTTCCTCATCCCAACGAACATTGCCGATGTCAATATAATCGGTTACGGTATCGTAATAATCTGCATCTATAAGCTCCTTGATTTTTGCGTCTTTTTCGGCATCGGACAGCGTTGTGTCATCAATGATTCCGAATACGGAACCACCCAAGGTACTGTATGTTGAAACACGAAAATCATTCTTCTTTTCGGGAACGGCATTATATATTTCCATTTCACGGATTTTTGGCAGGTTGTCACTTTTCTCTACCGTCAGCTTTACATAACGAGCCTTGACCGTATCAAAGGTGCAAAGACGGTGAAATTCAATTTTATCGTTAGCATAAATTTGCATAAAGTTTTCGTTATCGTCCGATATCGATATAGAGAATTTCTGCACATTAAGTCCTTTTTCTTTTAGAATAACAGAGTTGAAGTCGCAGCTTTCGCCAAGATCAATCACCGATTCGCCGCCGTTTCTTGTTTTAAAGCGGTAAACAGAGCTGTCTTTTCCGTCAGTCATTTTATTGCTTTTATCTCTTAGTGCAAGGTTTTCACTTTGTATGTAGTCCTGATTGGACGCATATTTTGAGCTTGTGCCCATAGCCTCGCCGACCGCAGAAAGCGAAATCAGCAGCACCATAAACAGGCTTAATACAGTAATCGTAAATTTTTTCATTATCGTTTTACCTCCAATGTTTTAATTTCAAACGGCTTGAATGTCATTGCTTCTAAATCAACATCATTCGCATTTTCAAAAAGCATATCCGTTTGCTTTACGCTGTTAAATTTAATATTTGCTTTGACCCTTGCAACCGTTTTAATTCCGGCTGTTTCATACATTCTGACTGCAATATTTCCTTTATCGTTCACAAATACCGTTTCAATAATTATGTTTGAATTATCGCAGTTAAATATAGGCTTAATATCCAAACTGCCCTTGTAAATTCTTAAAGGATTGTTCAGCTCGTAGCCGATTTTTACAAGTTCGCTTTCCATAGGCTTTTTGCTGTGAGGATAAATTGCATAGGTAAAGAAGTGCTCGCCTCTGTCAGCAGTTTTATCGGGATAAACAGGACTTCTCAAACAGTTAAGACTGATTAAACCGTCCTTTACCCTGTGTCCGTATTTGCAGTCGTTGAGTATTGCAACGCCGTACTTGCCATCGTAAACATCGACCCATTTATGAGCAGGAATTTCAAACTGTGCATAGTCAATTTTGTTGTCGGTTTTTGTACTGCGTTCAATGTTACCGAACTGAATGTCGCACAAAACCTTGTCGCTGAAATTTTTCGGATAAGCGTCAATACGAAGCATTTTATGTGTTTCGTGCCAGCTGACCTCATTTTCAACCTTTATGTATGGACTGTTTTCCGTCAAAATAATTTTTTGTTTTAATGAGGACTTGTTATATGAAAATTCATTTTCCCTTACAACACTGTTGCCGTCGATATATTCACGGCTGTTTTTAAGCTTCATATCACTTGGTTTATGCTTTGTATAATTTATATCTATATCCCATGCATTGTACGGATGAACAAACCTATCCTTATAAATCCTAACTGCATTAAAGCTTGATGAAACACAGTTGTAATTATTTTGCTTGTCAAGTATTTTTTCTATTTGTCCCTTGTCATTAAATACAACTTTTATGTGTTCATTTTCAATAACATTCTTTGAAAAATGCAATGAGACAGATGAATCTGCTTTTTCCAATTTGCATGCGGAATATGGAGCAAGTGAATATTTGTACCACTCACCATTATGTTTTGTGTAGCCCGAACGCTCAAAATCAATAGAATTTACCGCAAAATATGAATTTTCGTCATTCCTTAAATAAGAAACGGCTTCATCAATAATGTTGTTTAGACTTTCCTTGATAATTTCATATCTTGCGTTACATTCTTCGTAAACTCTGTGAATTGAAGAGCCGGGAAGAATATCGTGGAACTGATAAAGTAAAACCTCTTTCCAGATTTCTTCCAATTCTTTATGCGGATATGCTTTGCCCTGCATATATGCCATAGTGCAAATCCACTCGGCGAAATGGAGCAAACGCTCGCACATTCTGTTATTCTTTTTTACCTTGCCTTGTGTGGTATATGTGCCTTGGTGTTTTTCGAGATAAAGTTCACCCTTATATTCGGGATAATTTGATACATCTTTTTTTAATTCATCAAAAAATTGTTCGGATGAGGACATCTTAACATTAGGAATATACCTTAAACTTTCACATCTTTTTGCCATTTCAACATGATATTCGCCGGGTCCTCCACCACCGTCTCCGATACCAAATGACATAAGCGCAATATCAGAAACTTCTTTTTCTTTATACAGCCTAAATGTTTTTTCAAATGCATAAGGTGTGGCATTTGAATTATAGTCACCCTCCGGAGGCATATGTACAAGCACCTTGCTGTCGTCAAGTCCGTTCCAAATAAATGTGTGATGCGTAAAATCGTTTATGTTATTCCAACTGAGCTTTATTGTCATAAAACTATCCATACCGCATTTTTTGATTATCTGCGGTAAAGCTGCCGTGTAACCGAAAACATCGGGAAGCCAAAGCGTTTTAACATCTTTTCCAAATTCATTTCTGAAATAAGTTTTTCCGTAAAAGCACTGACGAATAAGGCTTTCTCCGCAAGGCAGATTTGTATCGGGTTCAACCCACATACCGCCTTGCGGCTCAATATTGCCGTTTTTTACAGCCTGTTTAATTTTTTCAAAAAATGCAGGCGACTGCTCTTTAATAAATTCATATTGCTGTGGCTGGCTGCCGTTAAAAACATAGCTTGGGCACTGTTCACTTTCATAAATTGCATTTGAAAAGGTTCTTATCGCTTTTCGTTTTGTTTCACGAACCGGCCACAGCCACGCAAGGTCAAGATGACCGTGTCCCTCGGCATAAACCGTGAAATCTGTTTTGTCTTTGCCGTCGTACAATTCCGACAATATATCTCTTGCTCGTGCTGTATTTTCAGGCGAGTTGTCCGGTACTGCGGATATGGCTTTGCCGATTATTCTTTTTATTCCATTTTTTTGCTTGTTATCTTTAATTACGCACAAAAGCTGATAGCCGGCTAAAACATCATAATACAAATCTAATATATCCTGTCTAAAGACACAAATATCTGCTCTCTTAAACCGTGCCTGACCACTGCTTTTTCCACCTCTGCCGTTGTTGCCGCAGTCGGCATAAAACAATACTTTACCGTCCTTAAATGTATCTATTCGGTCTAAAGGAATTACCGCTTTGCCTTTGACAGTCTGAAAATTATCTACCATTCCGAGCACATTTGTTATTCCCTGAATAGCAGAACCATCCTTATTGTAAATGCATCCCTCGCTGCCGACATCAATTACAGCAACAAGATTTTCCTGCATATTATCTATATCCGCCGCGAATTTGAACCAGGCACAGTCAAAAAATCCGCCCCAATTATCGCCCGATCTGATGCGATCAAAATTCATTCCTTTAACATTATCAAAGGGTAATGGTTCATTTGATTTACATACCCAAGCCTCCAAGGAGATAATCGGTGTGTATACACTTTGCTTTAATCTGTTCAGAAACCAAGAGTATTTAATATTTTTATTGTGTTGTATAAAAGTTAATAAATTACCATCCATAATAATAACCACCGTTCGCGTGCACGAAATAATTTTAAAATAAAAATGCATAGATGCATTAATAATAAACTTGTTTAATTCAATTTTGCTAATCTCATTTCATCGTATGTATCGGAAATTTTCGATTTAGAATAATGCTTTTGTTTCAATCCGATTATACCCGAAGGATTGCACAGCCTTAAAGGACAATAGCAAATTTTTTCATAGGATAAATATTCAATGTGGATTCTTAATCTTTCCTCAAAGCTTTTATAGCTGTCAAGGCTTTCACACCAACAGTTTTCCGCAAAAGCTTGCATTCTCGGATAGAGCATGAATTCAAACTTTTTAATATCCCTCATCCATTCCGACCACATCGCTGCCTCCATACCTAAAACATTCTTTTCATACTGTGGCTTTAACCCGATCAGCTTGCCTGAAAAGGAATAAGTCTTTTTCAGGGAGGTTTTGCCGTAAGGATAGTCAAAATAGAAATTATGGCAATAGCTGATAAGCATTTTATTACCGTTTTTTATCCATTCTTTCGATTGGGATTTGTTCAGCTTATGGGACCAAAGCTGTGTAACGGTACTGTTTGACTTTATGGAAACATTTAGATTTTCATCCCAAATAACAGCCTGCTTTCCTTTACCGTTTAGATATTCTGTTATTAAATCTGTGAGCCAGCCCTGCAATTCGTTCTCGTTTTTTAGACCGAGCTCTTTCATTTTGCTTTGACATGATTTACAAGCTTTCCACTCATCCTTCGGTACTTCATCTCCACCGATATGAAAATATCTGCAAGGAAAAATATCGCAAACCTCGTCAATAACATCCTTAATAAATTCAAGTGTTTTAGGATTTGAAGCACAGGCAATAACTTTTTCAACGCCCCATTCAGCTCTGACATCAATCGATTTTTTTGAACAGGATAATTCGGGATACTGACTTATTGCACCAAGCAGATGACCCGGTACATCTATTTCGGGTACTATTTCTATACCGAAATCTCTTGCATAGTTTACTAATGATTTTAGCTCATCCTGTGTATAAAACAGACCCTCACCATACTCCTTTGAATCGGATTTACCTTTTCTATTCAACAGAGTCGATTTTCTGATATTTCCGCCGTCTGTCAATTTTGGATATTTTTTTATTTCAATTCTCCAGCCTTGGTCGTCCGTTAAATGCAGATGAAGAAAATTCAACTTATAGAATGACATCAGCCGAATTGTTTTTTTTAATTCCTCAACTGTACGATAATGACGGGATACATCAACAAGCAGTCCTCGGTATGAATATTTCGGCGAATCATAAATAACACCTGTTGACAGCCTTGCGTATTCCTTTCCTAAAATCAAATCAAGTAAGAGTTGTTCAAGCGTTGACAGAGCATTGACAAGACCATTATATGTTGCATACTTAATCGTTATTTTTTGTGCTTCAACAGACAATATATATGCGTCCTGTATCTTTTTTGCACCGAAGTGACTCTCTATTTCATTCAAATCCTTCAAGCATAACAGTTCTGTTCCATTGCAATCCTGCGACAATGGAATTTTGAATATTCTCTTTATATTCGATGCAAAATTACAATCAGAATTCAAGAAAATTTTTGTGATCTTTATTGTTTCATTTGTAAAACTTGAATTTAACACTTTTGGTATCAAATGCATAAAAGACCTCCTATTATAATGACTTATCAACTTTTATATAGAGTTGTGAATACTGATACTCGGGTACTGCCATTTTGGCAACAACCGTTTCAAATACGCTTTTTACTGCATTATATCCCTGCTCAAAGGGCTGCTGATAAACGGTTGCCAATATATCTCCGTTTAACATAGCTTTTCTTGTGGTTTCGGTATCGTCGAAAGAACAGACCTTAATATTCCGTTCGCTTTCTTTAATCGCTTTCAGGGTTCCTGTAACACCGCCTGCGGTTATGCACACAAAATCAATATTTTTGTTTTTTTTCAGCACGGTTTTCATTACCGTGTAGGCTTTTTCGTTATCATCGTTGTTCTCTATTACATCTGCAATTTGAATATTTTCATATTCTTTAATAATATTGGAAACGCCCTCCACTCTCTGTCTGTGCCCTTTATGTGATAAGCTTCCCGTAACAATGCAAAGGGTTGCTTTTCCGTCAGAGAGCAGACCCACAAGCCGACCGGCCGTTTCGCCGCTTTTCAGATAATCACAGCCTACATAGCTCAGGCGTTTTGAGTCAGATATATCGCTTGAAAGCGTAATTACATTTATACCGCTTTCCGTCATTTCATCAATTTTTCTGCAAAGCTTATTGTCCTCAACAGGGGTGAGAATTACATTTTTTGTATCATCGGGCAAATCGGAAACAGCCTTAAGAATATCACAAGCGTTATATCCTTTGATTTCCTTTATATTCAGCTTTATGCCGTAATCCGAATATTCACGCTCGGCATCAAGCATACCTTTTTTTACATCGTCAAAAAAGGAGTTGCCGATACTGTTCATAATAACCGCAACAGGCACAGAACGGTTGGAATATACCAAAGCCTTTCCTATAAGATTGGGCTTATAGTTATGCTCCGCTGCGATTTTTAGTATTCTTTCCTTGGTTTTGGGATTTACGCCTTCTCTCCCTTTCAAGGCACGGTCAACCGTGCCTCTGCTTACACCTGCAAGCTCTGCAATTTCTTTAGCAGTTATCGCCATACACTTCTCCTCTTGACTTTAAATCTCAAATGTTGTATATTAGTCATATACCGTGCACGAGCACGTCGCAGTTAAATTATAATTGAATATGTTTAAAATGTCAAGTAAAAATAAAAAAAGCCTGCATCATTGCCACTCTTTGGGCAACTAAGATTTTACCGTGACATTGTATCGGCTTCTATAAATGACGATGCTGCAATTTTAAGTCAAAAAAAACAAAAAATGCTACACATACGTTACTGCGTGAAAAATATAATACGGAGATGATTGAATGGAAAAAATTCTTACGTTCGGCAAGAGTTTTGTTGACGAATATGGGCGTGAAAGGATCTTTAACGGCATTAATATTTGTGACAAAGGAACTTTTAACGGCAAATCCAGAGACTACATGTTCCCGTGGAGCGATGGCAGAATCGGAAAATTGAAGTCTTGCGGTTTTAATCTCATCCGCCTCTGCGTCACTTGGGATGCCATAGAGCCCGAAAAAGGCAAATATAACGAAATTTACCTTGCCGGAATCAAAAAAATACTTGACGAGTGTGAACGCAACGGGATTTATGTATATCTCGATATGCATCAAGACCTTTTTTCGGGATTCGGCAACGGTCCCGGTGACGGCGCTCCGTATTGGGCGTGCCTTACCGAAAATCACAAATACCGTCTCCCGAAAATCGTATGGGACGAGAGCTATTTCATAGATAAAGCCGTTCACAAGGCGTTTGATAACTTCTGGCAAAATAAGCCTCTCTACGACGGCGAGCCCATCCAGGATCATTACATTAAGTTGTGGCAAATGCTCGCGGCACGTTTCGGCAATCACGGCGCACTTTTCGGCTTCGACTTAATGAACGAACCGTTCATGGGCTCTGATGGTGGGAAGATCTTTCGCATACTTGTTCGCTCGCTTATATCGACCACGTTCAGAGACAAGCGCATTAGCAAAAAAGAACTTTTCTCAAGAGCTTTCAAAAAAGGTGAACAAATACGAATACTTGATCTATACACATCAGATGTGCTGGCTGATATCGTTTCAAATGCGGCAGCGCTCGGGCAAAAATTTGATGAGCAGTACTACTCGCCGTTCATTGCAAGAACCGCAGCGGCAATCCGTGAAATAACACCGAACGGAATTCTTATGATCGAGAACAATTATTTTTCAAATCTCGGCATTCCATGTGCAGCAAAGCCGATCGAGTTTAACGGCAAGCGTGAGCCGAATCAGGCTTTTTCACCGCACGCATATGACTTTATGGTTGACACTCCGCTTTATAAATACGCAAATAACGGCAGGGTTGGCGGAATATTTGCACAGAGAAAGAAAGAGCAGGACGAGCGTTTTGAAATGCCCGTGCTTGTCGGCGAATGGGGCGGCAACTCGGTCGGCACTGAATGGCTGCCTCACGTTGAATATCTCCTTTCGATTTTTGACAGCAACAGATGGAGCAATACATACTGGGACTATCACGACGATATCTTTGACTCGCCTCTCATGAGCGTTCTTTGCAGACCATGTCCTATCGCCGTCACCGGTCACATCAAGGAATACCGCCACGATCGTAGGCAAAACACTTTCACCGTCACCTACGAGCAGGATGAGTGCTGCAGTGAGCCGACTCGCATTTATCTCCACAAAAAGCCCGAAAAAATTGAGTGCAGCGGTCAATATGAGTTTGAATGCTATCCGGACGGCAACGGTGTTTTGTCCGTTACCACCCAGCCCGGCACAAACACAGTCAAAGTAAAATTTGTCGGCAACGGTTTTAGCTTCACAGAAGCACATTCGTAACGGTCGAGCAGCATAAATCAACGCAAAGCGCGATTTATGTTTTGCGTATCGGCATACATACAGTTACTAAAGCAGCAAGGAGGTCTATTCTATAATGAAAAAGGAAAAACAACTGTATTGGAGAAATACCGGAGGTCTGACTTCGGCATCGTTCGGCCATTGCATTTTCACTACGCTTACCGCAATGGCGCTGCCGATGTTTTTTACCGATATTCTCTACATCAGCCCGGAAAAAGTATCTTTAATATTTTTAATTACGCGAGTATGGGATGCGGTCAATGACCCGATTATGGGCACGTTAGTTGACAGGACTCACACAAAATGGGGAAAATGCAGACCATATTTGTTTTATTCATCCTTTCCTCTTTTGATTTTCACCATTCTCATGTTTACTCCGCTGACTTTTCTTTCGGATACATGGAAATTTGTTTACGCTCTTGTGACATATGTGCTATTCATCACTTCGTTCACAATGATTGATATTCCGCTTGCCGGTCTAAAGCCGCTTCTTTATACGGAACCGAACGATCGCAATAAGGCCATGTCGTTCAGCTCAACTTTTGGCTCGCTCGGTTCTTTGCTGGCCCTCGATCTTTTCTTTATTTTTGTAGTTGCTTTAGGCGGAGGAAACGAAAAGAAAGGATACTTCCTCACGGTCTTAATTCTGGCAATTCTTGCTTTCTCGACCCTGCAAATCGGCTTCTTCACAGTAAAAGAAGTGGTACCCACCGAGAAAAAAAGCGGTTCACTTATCAAAATTCTGATTACAGTTGCGAAAAATAAGCATCTAATGATGATAATCGCCGTTCAGCTCTGTAGTTTGGCTACAAGCGCTTACGGCATCATGCTGCCATATTTTTCAAAATGGAATTTAGCAAACAGCTTTTATTTCGGAAAGTTCAGCGTTGAGTCGATTTTGATACCGGCGCTTTCGACCGCAACGGGAGTTGTCTACATGATCGCCGTTATGCTCACGCCGTACATACTTAAAGCAGGCAGCAAAAAGAAGATGTATTTGATAATGTCGGCAATCGGCTGTGTTTTGAATATCATCTCCATGATCTGCGGCTACGACAACATGATCCTGTTTATCGCAATCCGTGTTCTTGCTCACATTCCGCCTACAATCACATCAACATTAGCCGGATATATGGTCATGGACTGCTTAGATTATGCGGAATACGAAACCGGCGAAAGAACTGAAGGAACCACATTTGCCTTTAACAATCTAATTATGAAAATCGGCAACGCCATATTCAGCTCACTGGTTATGTTCATCCTTGGATATGTCGGATATAACGCCGCGCTGAATCAGCCCGCATTAAAAATGGGAGAGCTTATGATCCATAACTATCCGCATATGCTCAACGGAATATTTACCCTAATGACCGGTGTGCCCGCAATCGGCTGCTTCCTGCAAATGATACCGATGTTCTTCTATAAGCTTGACGATGATCGTGTCAGAGACATTACGAATGTGCTTAAGAAAAGACGTGAAGCCGCTCTTATCGGGCAGGAGTCTGGAGGACAATCATGAAGAAGATAATTTTAACAATATTGGCGGCTTTGACGGCAGTGTGCGCAATAGTCACAATGTCTGCTTGCCACAAAACGAGCTACGGTGATATGTTTGAGTCGCAAGAAAAGCTTTCACAGGAAATGTCTGCAAACGGGCTAATCTTATTGTACCCGCAAAGCATGGGAACCGATGCCGATAATGCCGAGAGGCAATACGCAGCAATTCGGAATGGTGACAGCGGAAAATATGTCGGATACAAAATCTATTGCTTTGGTTCTCCCTTTTATACAAGTGTCACTTCATTTAATTACGCAAGCGACAAGCTGCTGAGTGACAGTGAAGAACGAACTTCATTTTTAATGACCATCGATTCTGATTGCGGCAAAATCAAAATATATTCAGGAAAAGGTCATAAAGATGCCCTGTACCTGATCGGATGCATAAATGTTAATTCACAGCATTATGAGATCCGCCTGACTAGCGATGAAGAAATAAAAGATAATCTATATGTTCACGCAATTTATAAAGATAACGAATATTATTCTCTTGCATTGAAAACAATTGCAGATATTGCCGAAAGTCTTAAATAATCAGACAGTGGGGAATGAAAGTCTAAGCCTTCATTCCCCACTGTTAAATTTTCCGTACCCCTGCTTACTCCTGCAAGTTCTGCAATGTTTTGTGCAGTTATAGCCATATAAACCTCCGCTTGACTTTTATTTTCAAATGTTATATAGTAGTTATATCAACACCGTGCACGCGCACGGCGCATAATAATGATAACTCAAAAATGAATTAATGTCAAGAGGTATAATTTATGACAGAGAAAAATTACTTACAACACAAAAGAAATGGTCAAAACCTTGCCAATCAAATGTCTTTAATTGAATTGGTTTCTCAAATGCGCAATTCATCAAAATCCATAAAACGCTTAAATATAAAACAGTACAACTGGTGGAACGAGGGCTTGCACGGTGTTGCAAGAGCGGGCGTTGCAACCGTATTTCCGCAGGCAATCTGTATGGCGGCTTCTTTCGATACAACAGCAGTTAAGCGATGTGCGAATATCATTGCGACAGAGGCAAGAGCCAAATTCAACGAGAGTCAAAAGAACGAGGATTACAGTATCTATAAAGGGCTTACACTTTGGTCACCTAATATAAATATTTTCAGGGATCCACGCTGGGGCAGAGGTCACGAAACATACGGCGAAGACCCTTACCTTACTTCAGTTTTAGGCTGTGCCTTTATTGAGGGAATACAGGGTGATGACGAAAAATATATGAAAGCCTCTGCCTGTGTAAAGCACTTCTGCGTACACAGCGGTCCCGAGGGATTAAGGCACACTTTTAATTCCGAAGTGTCCAAAAAGGATTTTTACGAAACGTATATTCCTGCGTTTGAAGCCGCCGTTAAAAAAGCAAAGGTCAGCGGTGTTATGGGAGCATATAACATGGTGAACGGTGAAAGCTGCTGCGCCTCCGAAAAGTTGATTGATAAGCTTTTAAGAAAAGAATGGGGATTTGACGGATATTTTGTTTCGGATTGCTCTGCAATATTAGATGTAATATATAAGCACAAAAACACTTTGAATCCTGCAAAGGGAGCGGCAATGGCTGTAAACGCAGGCTGCGACCTTGAATGCGGCGTGGTTTATTCTCTCTTACCATTATCGGTAGGTTTAGGTTACATAAGCAAGGATACTCTGAGAAAATCGGTTGCAAGGCTGATGGCAATCCGCAGCTCTTTAGGAATGTTTGACGATGACTGTCCTTTCAATAAAATTACAATAAAAGAAAACGCAACGCCCGAGCATGAGGCACAAGCCGTAAAAATGGCTGAAAAAGGAATTGTGCTTTTGGAAAATGACGGCATACTTCCGCTTAAAGAAAATGCACAGAAAATTTTGATTACAGGCTATAACGCCGATAACAAATTAGCATATCTCGGAAATTATTTCGGCGATCCGTCGCATTTTGTTATGGTTACGGATGCCGTTTCACAATATAACCGTGAAACGGAATTTATCAGAGGAATCCATTTGTATGAGTCCGCTAAAACCGGTGATGTAAATCAGGCGCTTCAGGCGGCACAAAATGCCGATATTATACTGATGTGTACGGGTCTTGATTCCTCCATAGAGGGTGAGGAAGCCGGAGGTGCTCTTGCAGGCGGCGGTGGAAACATCGGAAAACAAGGCGACCGTGAAACCATAGATTTGCCGCTGAATCAGCAGGAATATATTGAAAAGCTTATGGAGACGGGCAAAAAGATTATATTGCTGAATTTCTCAGGCGGCTGTGTCAATTTCGGCAAGTTCAAAAACCGTGTGAATGCAATCGTACAGTGCTGGTATCCGGGTGCACAGGGCGGAAAAGCTATCGCAAACATCCTGTTCGGCAAGTGCTCTCCAAGCGGTAAGCTTCCTGTTACATTTTACAATTCGGTTGATGACCTACCCGATTTCTGCGATTATTCCATGCAAAACAGAACATACCGATATTTTAAGGGTGATGTGCAGTATCCTTTCGGCTACGGCCGCACATACACCAAGTTTTCTCTTGAAAATGCTGAAGTCCGTGAAAACAAAATCCGTGCAACTGTTAAGAATGTAGGTAAATTCGAAAGCGAAACCGTTTTGCAACTGTATGTCACCTGCCCAAAGGCGGAATTTGAAACACCGATAAAATCTCTTATCGGATTTAAAAGGATATCCTTAAAACCGCAGGAAGAAAAAGAATTTGTTTTTGAAATAGATGAAAATAGTCTTATGTCCGTGAACGATAACGGTGAAAAAGTGCTTTTAAAAGGTGAATATACCTTCACCCTGACCGACGGCTGTGATTTTGAAAGTAAACCAATTATTGGCGCGGAAAATATGCATATGTAAAAACATTTAATATTCAAAACAGAAAGGACAATTATGAAAAAAATGAAAATTATCATCTCAGTAGCAATCATCTTAGCGATTAGTTTTGCCAGTTCGTTTTCAATATACAAAATGACAACGGTGCCGAAAGAAAAACAATATACTGTCGATATGGTTGAAATTCGCTCAAAAGATAAAATTAAAGTCGGCATTATATCAGATGCTCAGCTTCCACAGGAAGAAAAAAATCTTTACGGTTGGGATTATGCTACTGTTATGAATGGTGCAGATCATCTTATAAAAGCATTAAAATACTATAAAAGTCAAAATGTCGATATGATAGTATTTAACGGAGATATGACAAATGCCACAGGAGATTATGCATCTTACAGTGCTTACAATAAGATTTTGGATTATGTTTACGGTGAGGACAGAGCAGAAGCACCGCACATTATTTATCCTATGGGTAATCATGAATTTTACGGCGGCAACCAGGAACACAATTTTTACAAGTCAACCGGTCTTCCTCTCAACACAAGAACGATTGTTAACGGCTATAGCTTTATCTCCATTTCTAATTCAAAACTTGAAAAAGGAGATGAAGAGCTTGCCGAAAGCAACGATACACTTGCAGATGGAACATATAATGAGAAAAGAATAGAATTTTTAAAAGAACAACTTGCTGCCGCAAATACAGAAGATCCAAACAAGCCTATTTTTGTTTTTATCCATATGCCCATCAGCAATATTGTGAATGGCGGACATTGGGCAACACCGCAATATGAAGAAATATATAATATTTTAAAAGAATATCCGCAGGCGGTTGTATTTACAGGACATTCTCATTACTGTATGAGCGATGAAAGAGCGATTATGCAAAAAGATTTTACCGTTATCAATACGGGAACAACAAGCTATTTCGATTTTGACTGGTTTGATAATGAAGATGAAAATGAAGCAAACGACTTTCCGGCGGATATTTCACAAAAAAATCTTGTCTTTCAAAGTCAGGGACTACTTGATAAAAAGGATTATATGGTAAATCCTCAGCTTATCGGTATTTACAAACCCGAAGATGTCCCTGACAGAAATAATGTGAATAACGGCTATTTAATGTATGTTGATACGCAAAGCAATTCATTCACATTGAAAAAAGTAAACTTAAATACCGGAATTGAATTCGGCGAAGAATTTACAATGCGTTCTTTTGAGAAAAGTTCATTTACAAGAACTACCGAAAAATTAGGAAGTGGCGTTACTCCGACATTTGGTGACGCTGAAATATCTGCTGAAAGCACATCAGATGGTTCTGTAGTAAGCTTTGAATGTGCTCGTCAAAATGTCCCGATAAAATATTATATTTATGAAATTGAAAATGAAACCGGTCAAAAAACTTATGTGCGTTTTTTCGGAAAGAATTATATTCTGGGAAATGATATAATGTATACCGAACAGAATAAAATAAGAGGCTTGGAGAAAGGTAAATACTTTTTGCATGTGTATGCAGTAAATTCGTTTAATAAAGTCAGTGATGAATATTTAACGACAGAATTTACTGTGATGTAAATATCTTTATTACAGTTAAAACGGAGGAAACTCTATGAAAAAGAAAATCATAATTTCCGTAACGGCGGTGATTTTGGCTCTTGCCGTAATCGGAGCATCGGTGGGTACATATATGTCATACATAAAAAAATATGTTCCCATTGCCTCTCCTTCAGCACTTGCTTACACAAAATCGGACAGTCAGAAAGCGCTTGCTAAAAATGCGGATTTTTATGTATCCGTAAACGGTGATGACAATGGCGACGGCACACTTGAAAAGCCGTTTCAGACAATTCAAAGAGCACAGCAGGCTGTGCGTGAAGCTATTGCAAATTCCGATGAAAGTAAAGCATCAATTACCGTTGCAATAATGGCGGGCACATATTATGAAACGGGTATTGCGTTTGATGAAAGAGATTCTTCAAAAAGCACATCTGTTACCTACACTTCCTACGGCGACGGTGAGGTTATCCTCTGCGGCGGCAAAATTTTGACGATTGCCGAGTTTGCATCTGTTGACGGTGAAACCGCAAAAAGGCTCAGCAGTCAGGCGGCGGATAAGGTTAAGATGATTGATTTGAAAAAACACGGTCTTACAAAATCGGATTACGGCAAAATCAAGGCGACAGGCGGATTTAATACAGAAGAGTATTATGACGATGCGGCAACTGAAAATCCTTGTGAATTATTCTTTAACGATAAAAGAATGACGGTTGCACGCTATCCCAACGATTCGTATATAACCATGGGCAAGGTCAGTGATATCGGCGACTGCTATGAGCCGAACGCTCCCGCACCTGTTGATGAATCTTGGCTCGAAAGACGCAACCAAAGAGGCGGCACATTTGCCCTTGACAAGGATACCTACTCAAGAGTCAAAAGCTGGCAGAATACCGATGATTTGTGGTCGTTCGGTTACTTTTACTGGGACTGGGCAGATATGTCCACACCGATAAAAAGTATAAATGACGATAAAACAATAACTACTGAGTATTGCAGTAAATACGGCTTTAAAGAGGGTGGGTATTATTATTTCTTCAATGTTCTTGAAGAGCTTGACACACCGGGTGAATATTACATAGACCGTGATAACGGAATATTGTATTTTTATCCTCCCGATGAAAATGAAAACAGCAAAATTATGCTTTCAACAAGCAATGAAAATATAATCAGCATCACAGAAAAAGCGTCAAATATAACCATCAGTGATATTACATTGCAGGGCACAAGAAGCGATGCACTTAACGTTGCAGGCGAGAACTGCAAAATCGTAAACTGTACGGTTAAAAATGCGGCGGAATGCGGAATCAATGTCAGCGGCAAAAGTAATCTTGTGGAAAACTGCGAGGTCGCTTTTATCGGTAAGGACGCAGTTACGCTTTCGGGCGGCAGTGAAGAGGGCTTTGTCTATGGCAACAATACTGTTACCGACAACAGCCTGCACGATTACGGCGAAATTCAGAAAACATATATTGCAGGTGTGAATCTAAGCGGTATCGGCAACACCGTTTCCCATAATGAAATCTACAATGCGCCGCATATGGGCGTTTACTATACAGGCAATGAAAATGTAGTGGAATACAATTACATTCACGATGTAGTTTTACAATCCTCAGATGCAGGTGCGATTTATACGGGCTACAGCTACAGCACCTACGGCAATGTTGTCCGCTATAACTGTATCAGCAATATCGGCTCGGGCACTTTTACACCAAGCGGCATTTATTTTGATGACAATTCCTCAGGACAGACAGCTTACGGAAACGTGCTTATCAATATTCCCGGTTATGCTTTCCTTATCGGCGGCGGTAGAGATAATATGATTGAAAACAATTTAGTAATCAATGCAGGAAAGCAGATTATCTATGATGACCGTGCGTATGACGGTTATCACAATGACGGCTGGTATGCAAAAAACTGTAAAACGCCTGACAGCCGTTTGTGGCAGCTTATGAATGAAGCAAAGGAGTTTAACGCTTCAATCGGCAATAAGTATGACGGCATTGAGCGTATGCATCAGGATTATGAAAGAGAAGAGGATGAAGGCTTTGCAGTTAATCCGTCAGGCGCATCTCTTCAGAATAACATCATTATTTCAAAGCAAAACAAGGTCGGTGAAATCGCAAAGACAGTCAAAAAATATTCTGTCGTTAAAAACAATCAGACCTTTACCTTAAACGGTGCAAAAAGCTCCTTTGAGGATTATGAAAACGGCGATTACAGAATCAAAGCAGACAGTAAAATTTCAAAAAAATGTCCCGATTTCAAAGAAATTCCTTTTAATGAAATCGGCAGAAAATAAGCGGAGGCAAGAAAAATGTATTTTGAAAATATTGAAAAAATTAAATATGAGGGTGTAAATTCAAAAAATCCGCTGTCGTTTAAATATTATGATGCGGGTAAAATTGTTGCAGGCAAAAAAATGAGCGAGCAATTAAAATTTGCCATGAGTTATTGGCATACAATGTGTGCCGACGGAACAGATATGTTCGGCAGAGGAACAACGGACAAATCCTTCGGCGGAAAAACGCCTATGGAAATTGCAGTAAACAAGGTATATGCATCATTTGAACTTATGGAAAAGCTCGGTATTGAATATTTCTGTTTTCACGACCGTGATATTGCTCCCGAGGGTGAAACCTTAAAGGAAACGAACGACAATCTTGACAGAATCGTTTCGATTATTAAATCCGAAATGAAGAGAACAGGCATAAAGCTTCTTTGGGGCACGGCAAACTGCTTTAATAATCCAAGATATATGTGCGGCGCAGGCACTGCTCCGAGTGCCGATGTGTTTGCATATGCGGCGGCACAAATAAAAAAAGCCCTTGAAATCACCGTAGAACTGGGCGGTGAGGGCTATGTGTTCTGGGGCGGCAGAGAGGGCTATGATACGCTTCTGAATACCGATATGGCAAAAGAGCAGGACAATATGGCTTATCTTATGCGAATGGCTGTGGATTACGGCAGGAGCATCGGATTTACGGGTGATTTTTACATTGAGCCAAAGCCGAAGGAGCCTACAAAGCATCAGTATGATTTTGATGTTTCAACAGTGCTCTCTTTCCTGCGCAAATACGGATTGGATAAGGATTTCAAGATGAATATTGAAGCCAATCACGCAACGCTTGCAGGACACACCTTCCAGCACGAGCTGAGGGTTGCAAGAGATAACGGCGTTTTCGGTTCAATAGACGCCAACCAGGGCGATATGCTTTTGGGCTGGGATACCGACCAGTTCCCCACGGATTTATACAGCACAACAATGTGTATGTACGAGGTTTTGAAAAACGGCGGCTTCACGAACGGCGGATTGAATTTTGATGCAAAAGCAAGACGTGCAAGCAACGCGTATGAGGATGTTTTCCTTTCCTATATTGCAGGTATGGACGCTTTCGCTTACGGCCTTATTGTTGCCGACAAAATCATTTCAGACGGCGTTATGGATAAGTTCGTTGAAAACAGATACAGCTCATATACCGAGGGCATCGGCAAAAAAATTGCCGACAGACAAACCTCTCTTGCAGAGCTTGAGCAGTACACACTTACAAACGGCGAGCCGACAGCAGAAAGCGGAAAACAGGAATATTTAGAAGCACTTGTCAATCAATATATCATTTCGGCAGGAACAGAATTATGAGCTATTATATCGGTATAGATATCGGCACTTCGTCTGTTAAGGCAATGCTGATAAATGAAAATGAAATCCAAAATACAATATCTAAGGATTATCCGATTTACCTTTCAAACGGCAATTATGCAGAGCAGAATCCCGAGGATTGGTACAGACAAAGCATAGCTGCAATGAAAGAATTGCTGCGTGATGTTGACAAGAGCGAGGTAAAAGCCATTGGCTTTTGCGGTCAGATGCACGGTCTTGTTCTGCTGGACGAAAAGGACGAGGTTATTCGCCCTGCCATACTTTGGAACGACGGCAGAAGTGAAAAAGAGGTCGATTACCTGAACAACAAAATCGGCAAAGATTTTCTGCTCGACAACACAGGGAATATCGCCTTTGCAGGCTTTACCGCTCCGAAGCTCCTTTGGGTTTATAATCACGAGCCTGACAATTTCAAACGCATTTCAAAAATACTGCTTCCGAAGGATTATGTTGCTTTTATGCTTTCAGGCATGTTTGCAACCGATGTTTCCGACGCCGCAGGCACATTGTATTTTGATACTGAGCATCGCTGCTGGTCAAAGCCAATGCTTCAATTACTGCATATTGACGAAAGTTTTTTGCCTGCTGTTTATGAAAGCAGTCAATCAGTTGGCTGTATAAAAGAAAAGCTTGCAGATGAGCTTGGGCTTTGTTCAGATACTAAAATTATCATCGGTGCAGGGGACAATGCCGCATCTGCAATCGGAACAGGAACGGTAAATGACGGCGACTGCAACATTTCTCTCGGCACATCGGGAACAATTTTTGCCTGCACGGAAAAATATAACTGTGACAGAAAAAATGCAATTCACTCCTTTTGCTCTGCAAACGGAAAATACCATTACCTTGCCTGTACCTTAACGGCGGCAAGCAGTCAGAAATGGTGGATAGAGGATATTCTGAAAAGCTCCTATGATTACGAAAAAGATGCGGAAAAATATATGGGCAAAAGCGATGTACTTTTTCTGCCCTACCTTATGGGCGAACGCTCGCCTGTGAATGACACAAACGCAAGAGGAATGTTTACCGGTCTTTCAATGCACACAAAGAGAGAGGAAATGAGCCTTGCAGTGCTTGAGGGAGTTGCCTTTTCTCTGAAAGAAAATATTGAAATTATTAAATCACAGGGCGTAAATATTTCAAAAGCAAAAATCTGCGGCGGCGGTACAAAAAACAGACTGTGGCTGAAACTGATTGCAACTATTCTTAATGTTCAGCTTGAAATACCGTCTTTTGAAGATGCAGGTGCACTGGGCGCCTGCCTGCTCGCCGCAAAGGGCAGCGAAAATAATGTATCGGATAATTTTTACAGTATAAAAGAAACTATAATCCCTGATAAAACATTTACACAGTTTTATGAAAATAAGTATAAAGAGTATTTAATGCTTTACAGAATAACAAACAGTATATCTCAAACAAGGAGATGAATCTCGCATAACCAATGAAAAGGGAATCATTAAAAAGCACCGACGGGTATTATCCTGTCGGTGCGGGGCACTTTTACTGTTCAGAAAATTATCCGCAATTTCATACTAACAGCAACAGTTTTTTAATTATGTACATTATTGATGTTGCGTTTACATTTGTAAAAAACGGTATGCAAATTTCCGCACACGTAGGTGATATGCTGTATTGTGACAATCCATCAAATCTTCAATCGGACATGAACAGCCGCGGGGAACTTATTTGGATGCAAATCGGCGGAGCAGATTGTTTTGAGCTGATTCAAAAAAACAAAGGTATTATAAAATGTAAGCATATCGCTTCCGAAAAAAAGCTGTTTTTGCATATATATGACAGTATTTGCAATAGCACAAAGCCTTTTTCTAAACTAAGTATAAGCACAGATATAGAAAAATTATTGCAAAAATTATTCTGTTTCAGCAACAGTAAAAACGACCGTGAAAACAACTATAATGATAGTATTCAAAAGATTATAAATTATATTTCCGATAATCTGAATGAGAATCTTAGCGTTAGAAAGCTTGCCGACAAAATGCCAATGAGCGTTTCTCATTTTAATAGAGTTTTCAAAAAATATACGGGCAATTCACCGTATGTTCACGTCCTATTAGGAAAACACGCTGACACAGGGAATGTAGTGCGAAATCAAACCGCCCATGCAGGGGATTCAGCGGTATTGACGTCGATGTACTCCGCGATGCGGCGAAGCTGATCGGCAAACTTGAACTTGACGCTGATATTGCCATTTTCATAGACCTTGATATGATCCACCAGCTCGATCAGCAACTCACGGGACAGGGCATCGATATTCTGATACTTTTTGAAAGCGACCAGCGCAGGGTGTTCCTTGTCAACGCCGTTTGCCAGCTCCGCACGTTCAGCGGTTAGTCTGGCCAGCACATCGGACACCTCATTGATTTGGCGGTCATAAGTGGCCTTCATATCCCGGTATTCCTGCTGCGTGATCTCCCCGTCTTTCCAGTCCTGATAAAGAGACTGTTTATAACGGGTCACTTTGGCAAGCTCACGTTCTTTTGCATGAATCGTATCGTCCAGTCGGAAAGACTGGTTTTTTTTGATAGGGGCTGAATTGATTTGGGCGATGACTTCTGAATAGGAGACAGCAAGATGCACCTGCTGCCGGATGGCGTACAACACGGCGGCCTCCAACCGGGCATGACTGATAGAGTGCATTGTGCAGGCATTTCTTGAACGGCTCTTATAGGTAGCGCAGGCGTAATACACGTTGTTCTTGCCGGAACAGCGGGTAACGGCTCTGCCGCAGTCGGCACATTTGAGAAAACCGCTGAACAGGTGGACGGTGCGCCCCTGTGGCGATGTTCGGGTATCCCGAAGCAGCAATTCCTGCACCTTCTCAAAAGTGGCCTTGTCGATAATGGCCTCGTGGGTATCAGCTACCCGTACCCATTCCTCTTCAGGCACCGTCTCGATCTGATGTACCTTGTAGCTTTTTACACGAAACCGCCCCTGCACCAGATCACCGGTATACATGGGATTGGTGAGAATCGTATGGATCATGCGTCCCGACCAAAGGGTGTTGCCGTCCGGCTTGTTGGAAACCGTCATGCCCTTTTCCAACTTGTAGACCGAGGGGCTGGGAATACCGTGCTCGTTCAGATAGAAACTGATACCCCGTTTCGATGTTCCCTTGAGTAGCAAAGAGAAAATGAGCCGGACAATCTCGGCGGCATCGGGGTCGATAACAAGGTGGTGACGGTCTTTTGCATCTTTGACATACCCAAAAGGTGGGTTGGAGCCGATATACTGGCCGTTGCGCCGCTTGTAGTCAAACACCTGCCGGATCTTCTTTGAGGTCTGATAGCAGTATTGATCGTTCATTACGTTGGTAATGGGAACGATGATACTGGAAACGCTGTCCGGGTCCTTGTAACTGTCTACGTTTTCCGCGAGGCTGATAAATCGGACACCCATCTGCACAAACAGGTTGTCGATCAGACTACCCGCGTCGCTGTAGTTGCGGGCAAAGCGGGAAAGGTCTTTTACCACAACACAGTCTATCTTGCGGCTCATTACGTCGGCCAGAAGTTGTTGGAACGCCTCCCGGTCCGAATCTGTCCCGGTGTGGCCGTCATCCACATATTCAGTGATGCTTTCAAATTCCTCCTGATATTTGCGGTAGAAGTCATTGAGCAGGTCCCGCTGGTTTTTGACGCTGTTGCTGTCATCCTTGCCATTGAGGGCTTTTTTCAGATCTTCCTTGGAAAGACGGATGTAACCGCCCATTTTCCAGCGGCGGGAAAAGGTGTAAGCCGGGGAAAGAACCTGCTGATACTCTCTGTTTTTTGTGCGTGCCATTGTTCCTCCTTCCCTATCACATTACACCTATATTATACCTCTGTTCGGGTGGGACAACAACGATGCCTTTGAAAGTCCCGCCTCGGGACAAAGTGTCTCGAAGCGGCAGGCAGGAACGATATTATCGCCCGCTTTTAATACGGAGAAGAAACGCTGCCAATGTGTCCTGTAGGGATGGCCCATCCTCTGAAAATTCAATCTTAACGCCGACACCGCCGACGCAGAAGCAGTAGGGATTGATTCCTGCCTGTACCAAACAGGACACGCGGTCTCTTTGGGGCAGGGCAGCGTTGAGCGCCACGCTACCCGCGTCCGGCAGCATGGCCGGATCTACCGCGCCAATATCTACACTTTGCAGCCTGTCCAATTCGCGGATAGTGAGCCTCATGGCGAAACCTCCTCATGTAGTTAAGACGCAAAAGAGCGCCGCCGCTGGCGGCGCTCTTCGCGCTTGACCTGCTTCGGGACAAAGTGTCTCGAAGTCCTATGGTATTGTGGGAGCGCCGCGCTCATTTTTTCGGCCCGTCATAAGACAGCAATTCATAGCCCGGCGCTCCCGCACAGCAGGCGGCGGCAGCCTGCACAGTGGGCGGGCCACGCTGCTGCTTTGCTGCGGAGAGGTTAAAAAAGTTCCTCTCATATACCAAGGACAAAAACCGGCCAAAAGGAGACCCTAATCACAAAACTTTTTTCAAATATTTTTTCATAGCCGTTTTCCCGCGTTTTACGGAGCGCCGGACAGCACTCCGGTCCGCGCCCTGTTCCTTCGCACTCCGGGTGTAGCTCTTACCGAGAATGAGATGGGCCTCCACCCGGACGCCCTGCACCTCCGGCAGAGAGTTCAGCGCGTTCCAGAGATGGTAGAACAGCTCCTTGCGCTCCAGCAACTCCTGCGGGGACGGTTCATGCTGACAGGCGGAATACTCGATCCCATCGTCGCAGTCGAGGGAATACTGCGCTTTGTTACGCATTACCTTCCGCTGATAGGCTGCCTCATAAAGCTTGTCCGCCTTCAGCGCGGCGGCCACTTCATCAGAAACTTCGATGTACTCATCATGGGTGTACCACGGATAAAAGTCCTTCAGATTGATGGTAGTCATTTGTATATCCTCCATTCAGATTTTTGTGTCTGCGGTCTGAATGGAGGAACGGCGGAGATCGGCAGCCGGGGCTGCCAACTTCGGGACAAAGTGTCTCGAAGCAGAGGACCTGCGCAGGGGTTATAACCTTGTTAGCAGCACCTCTTTAGGTCCCCTTGTCTGTTTTTCTCCTTAAATCCCGTTTCTCTTGCAGGAATCGGCAAAATTCGCATGGAACAGCAAACCGCCCGAATCGGGGTGATAACCTCGGTTCGGGCGGTCCAGCATTTTGATATTGATGTTCTATCCGTTAGCATTTTCGCACTCCCTTCTGGACGTGCGGAGACGCTTGCAAGAAAGGCTGCGCTATTTGAAAACATTTGCTTCGTTTGCTGTCGTCCGCACGGATGCATGAGTAAACGGCGTGATGTTTTCGGATGATGCCCTATCAGGGCAGTTCGGGATTCTCCGCAAGGGACACTGTGAACTCCTGCGCCGCAGCGCCCTCCGGCAGCAGCTTCGCCATGACCACAAGCCGCTGATTGCCGCTGTTGGTCTTGTCGTACTTCCGGCAGCAGGTGGAAAGGGTCAGAACGGTATCTTCCTCGGAGAAGGTCACACCGTCAAAATCCAGCCAGTTTTTCCGCGCAACCGTCTCAAAGAAGCTGGTCAGGTCATCTCCCGTGGGATTAGGCGCAATATAGTCAAAGCCAATATCCGTGACGAATAGCGCGGTAATCTGGAAAATCATGTCCTCGCCATCTACAGAGAGATAGATATACGGATGCTCCTTTGCGAAGTCTGCGTCCATATAGCGGTATAGCTTGGTGAACCGCACACCGTCCGGGTCGCAGTTGCTGGCGGAGTGGCCGAAAATGGTGGTGTTTTTGTCCAGCTTATCCCTGCCGCCGATTTTGTTTTCACAATGGGCATAATAGCAGCCCCACATGGCATACTCGCCGTTTTCATCCAGCTTCAGGTAATAGCCGTTGTCCTCCGCCTGCATCACGGGATCGTCTACCTCCGCGCCGGGGATATACAGCCACGCCACGGTGTCGGGATTTTTCGCTCTGGCTTCCGCCAACTCTGCCTGCCTGTCCACCGAGGGGATAACTTCGCCTGCGGGAGTCGCTGATGGCTGAGGCGCAGATGTGCCGGAAGGTGTTCTGCCGGGAATGTCGATAGGCTCCGTCTCTTTCTGATAGCAGCCCATGACTGCCGTGGTCATGGCAAAGAGAAGGACGGCCATGCAGATGATCGGACGAATGATTCTTGTGATTCTTTTCATAATGCTGTCTCCTTGCCGCGCTGGGATAGCGGCGCAGCTCAAAATGTCATTGATTTGTTTCTTGTAGCGAAAAGAGAACAGCGCAGCTTCGGGGCGAGATGCCCGTCCGCTGCGCTGTCCGATGTTCGCTTATGGGGTCATGCCAGCAGCTTTGATGTTTAGCCGTATGTCAGCCGCTTACTTCTTGCAGCGCCAGAGGAAGGTCACGATCTGACCGCGGGTGCAGTCGTTGTCGGCGCCGAACAGTCCGCCGCCGATGCCGGTGGTGATGCCCTTCTTCGCTGCCCATGCCACTGCGTCTGCATAGAAGGCTGTGGCGGAAACATCGCTGAACTCGGCGCTACCGCTGACTGCGGGGCTGCCGGAGGCACGATAGAGGAAGGTCACCGCCTGCGCACGGGTGCAGGTAGCGTTGGGGCTGAACTTACTCTCGCCTGTGCCGCTGGTAATGCCGTTTTCGACAGCCCAGGCAACAGCCTTGGCATAGAAAGCGTCAGCGGGAACATCCGTGAAGCTGCTTATGCTCTTGGGGGCGGGAGAACCGGCCGCACGCCACAGGAAGGTGACGATCTGCGCGCGGGTGCAGGGATCGTTGGGAGCGAACATATTACTGCTCACGCCGTTGGTGATGCCCTTCTCCACTGCCCAATCAATCGCCTCCTCATAGTAGCTGCCCTCCGCTACATCCACAAACACGCCGGTCTGGGGGTTGCCGTTGGCCTTCATAAAGATGACCTCGATGGTATGGGTTCTGCTGACATTCTCAAAGGTGTAGG